>Ga0187892_10002615_pt1 | contig 35274 bp, 56 predicted proteins | sample MA1701073metaG_FD_139345 | JGI IMG/M metagenome (GOLD analysis project Ga0187892, IMG submission 139345) | Bio-ooze microbial communities from a basaltic lava cave in the Kipuka Kanohina Cave System on the Island of Hawaii, USA - MA170107-3 metaG ... | reverse complement strand
GTCAATTGTTGGAAACATCACACATGCCTCTTTTTCATTTAAAACCAGAACTACTTTGACATTCTTTTTCATCTTTCTTTCAATAAGACCTTTGTCGATGAGTTTTTTGAGGCCAAGCTTTTCAAGAAGTTCTTTTCTTCCTTTAGGCACTATTGTATCTTCAGAAAAAATATAGTTGCATTTGACACCTTTTTTCACTCTGTTAACAAGCGATTCTATGAAATCAAGTGGAACCTCAGATACAACATAATAGATGTATTCGTTGGCTCCATTGCATATGGACTTCCATTGTTCAAGTACCTTTACAAATCCCTTAACTTGTTGACCTTGTGCTAGTGCACCTATTCTCTGGATAAATTTCATTGGGATGTCACCAAAATCATGATCTTCAAAATAATTTCTGTATTTGGATACAAAAACTAAATCTGGGATCTGTGTGCATATTGTCTTACCATAAGTAGTCAGTTCATAATATCCCTCCTTGTCTTTTGTTATCAGGCCAGCATCATCAAGTCGTTCAAAGTTTCTGTGCACTTCTTGAACAGTGGCACCCAATTCTTTTGCCATGGCAGAAACTTTTGACTTTTTTCGTGAAGAGTAAATATTATATTTAATCGCTGCTCACTTGCTAGTTCTAAAAAGTCTTTTGCGGCATTTACGTATAGGTGATTCACTGACAGGTTGTTAATATCACGAATCTAAATATCTTTAAAATGAATGTTTATGATTCCGGCCAATTTGCGCCACATTTAGGACAGTGACCCCTTAGGCCATCATACTTGTCATCGTGAGCGATATATGCCTCCAAGGAACCACAGTGCACGCACTTTATACTTTCTTTATTTTCCACTAGAAGTGTATAAAATACGAATGTTATAAATTCGATCAAGTAGGTTAGCTTAAAAATCAAACTTTTAGCTTCTCAAGCGAGCTATCCAAGTTCGGACCGACCTCAAAGAGTACCTACCCAGCCACGACTACTCACGATCTTAATAACTTACTGTAAGAATCGTGGAATCTTTTTTGCAATATGTGATACTGAAACTCTTCCAGGTCCAGCTACAATTGTAGCTAAACAGCCAGCAAGAAGAACTAGATCTATTTCATATCCTCTTTCACCTGTTAGACTTGCTGCCTGTTTTACATAGAAGATGGCCCCAAGCATCATTATAGATAAGATAGAAGAAGATATTCTTGTCAAAACTCCAATGATTAAAAGAATTCCTGAGACTGATTCTGCAAGTGCAATTGGAATCTGCATCTCTGGTGGAAATCCAATGTTTGTCAAAAAACCAACAAATCCAAGATTGAATTTACCTGTACCATGGACGGAAAATTACTCCAATCGCAGCTCGTATTCCAAAATGTGTGATATCATGCAACTTGCTTTCCTTAATTTGTGTGTCAGCCAATATTTACAAAATTTTTCTTTCTGCATAAAAACGTTGGTAGAAAATTTTATCCAACAAGGACACTTTTTCATGTCTTTGCTACGTGAAGGCTTTTTATCTAGTAATTTCACATGGTTCAATGATTACGATGGACTTGGCAACAGTTGAACAATTGTCAGCTATTGGCACTGCGGTGGGAACAATAGCACTTGTATTTATGTTCTGGAAAACCATTAAACAGCTAGAAGAAACAGTCAAGCTAAGCAGGATTCAGACAGTTCACAGGTTCAGACCGTGGGTGGGTCCATTAAAAAGCATAGAGTTAATGTCTACTAGTGAGGACCGCCAGCAGTTTTCTATAACTCTGAAAAATTTCGGCGAAATTCCAGCCTCAAATGTTGTGGCAATGTTTATGATGAAAAATGAGATGATGACAAGAGATGCATTAAAAAATTCTAAAGAGGCAGACAGTTTCAATCTTGGACCTCTGCTACCAAACATGAAGAAACGTTACTGGTTCTTCATAGATTTGGATTTAATACAGAAAGCAAAAGAGGGCAATGCGCAAATTTTCATTTCGCTTTACTTTACCTATGAACATCAAGCAGGAAAAAGTGGCTATGGCATGGTAAGTCAATTTGAACCAAAGATAAATGGATTTGTACACAAAGACATGTGGGTAGACTAAATTCTAATTCAGATAAAAGATCGCTAGTTTTACCACTCTAGTCTGAAAGTTTGTCCCTTTGTGATATCGGTTTTTGCCCATCTGGCTACTTTCGTATCACCAGCTTTTCTTATATCTGCCTGTATCTTGGACTTCTTTTTTTCTTCGGTTTCTTGGTTTATCTCGTAAAGTACGGGATCTTTTATCTTACCATTTGCTGGGTATTCCATCTTTAGTACAAGCTTTTTAGAGTCAATCAGAAATGCGTTTTCAAAATATCTTTCTGGTTCTTCTACCTCATATTCTAGTATATAGTAACGACCATCTTCATTTTTTAAAATTGGTTGATTAAATAAGGTGGTGAATTCCTTTTGGAAAGGCTCGTTTACATTGATACTTGATATCTTTAAGTCCCTGTTGTTTTCGTCATATACTCTAACATTCAGATCAGTCAAATTTGGTTTTTCAACGTCGGTCGCTATTCCATGAAGTACGTTGTAAATTGGATCATCTGAAATGTTTTTAACTTGATATGTTCGCTTGTGTTGAACAAGCATTGTGTTTGCGTCTTTGATTGTAAGATAGACTTCGATGAATGGGTAGAGAGTTGTCTTTTGGCGCTTGATGATCTCTTCTCCCATCTTGCTTCTCAGAGCTGCTCCTTTTGTGGGGTGTTTGGGATTTCCAAACCCTTTTCCATATGCAGAGTAAAGCAGCATGGTGAATCCGTGTTTTAGCGTAAAGTCGTGTACTGGTTTGATCATCTGTCTGTATTCATCTGATAACTCTCTAAGATCTTCTGCCATTCTAGTACTAAGCAAAATGTGCCAGTCATCTCCAAAATCCATGACTCGCCTGGCAAGTATTATTCCTGGGCCCCACACGTTTTTGTTACCTTGTATGTCATTAACTATGAAAACTTGTCCTGCGTGCAAACCTACTCTTACTCGAACAGTTTCTGATGGGATTTTTGCTTTGTTATACGTGGCGAGTTTTTTTTGTAGCTGCATTGCAAGCTGAAGTGGAAGCTCGGGACCTTGAAGAAAGCCTAGTGCCATACCGTCTCCGGTTGGAAGAGTCAGTATGGTGTCTTGTGGTGTTGATTTGTAAGCTTCACAATCTGCAATGCTTTTGTTTAGTACTTCAATTTTTTTTATCTGAGTTTTTGTTGACATTTGAGGATCTGAAAGTCCGACAACATCTACAAAGAAGAAATTTGCATGAATTAGATTAAGGCTGGTCTTTACTCCCATGATTTAAAATATAATTAGAGCTTACAAATAAATACTAGCATCAGATTTTCATCTTTTTATTGTATATAAAAAAAAGGATGCCGTGGATCCAAACCAAGAAAACAGTGGCGACTAAAGTCTGGGGCGGATCCACAGATCTGCTTTCAGATATGGAAGTTACATTGTATTAATAGGCGTGTGTGCTTAATACGAACAGACAGCTTAGCGAAGAAGCGGATTATTTGGTTAGATCAATTTAACCTTATAAATACAGATAGATTCTGGTAGAATTCAGGTGGCGTATGTCTAGCTGTTTCAACTTATCAATTACTGTAGGCAAAAGTATCTATAGAATATTCTAAAATAAAAATCAGAATCGTGTAAAAAAATTACGACTCTGGCCAGTTTGCACCACAGGTAGGACACGAGCTTCGAAGACCATCATACTTTTTTTCTGAAATAATAATTACCTCGCGAGATCCGCAGCCTATGCATTGTACCTTATGCATTTGACTCATGTGCATTAAGGAGGACATCGTTTCATATTACCTAAATTCAACAAGTTAGCTTAGTTTTCATAATTTTAGCTGACTAGATATTATTAGTATAGTTTCACAAGTGTTGCCATGGAAACCAAATTGACTCTAAAAAATTCTGGTACTTGGGGCAGAGAGGTACGTGCTTCTTTTAAGAAGGTAGTAGCGTTTGATCTCCTCTTTTTTGCTCTTGGTGCTATAACTGGTGGTGGAATCGTAGGCACAATTCTCCTTTCATAGGAGACTGTCCCTACGGTTTTTATTTTTTAAATAATAATTATTTAGTTAATAATTGTTAGTTCAAACTACTACCATCTTGCCTTTTCAGAACATCTTTCATGATTTAACTAGATTGTATTTTGTGTTGTCTGTGCTTTTTTAGAACATCTTTCATGATTTAACTAGATTGTATTTTGTGTTGTCTGTGCTTTTTTAGAACATGTTCGTGTACATTATTTAGATTATAATTCAAACCTTCGTTGAGAAAAATAGCTATTGCGATGGTAACTTTATCATTGTTGGTTTTTCTTCCTGGCAGTGTCATTGGTCAGGAATCTGTCAACGGCATAGACACAACCTTACCATGGGATATAAAACCAGAAAAGCCAATTCAAGTCATAATAAATGCCAAGACGTCAGTATCTGCCGATAAGATAAATGCTGTAAAAAATGCAATATTGTCTGAAAATTCTTTTACGATGGGCGACAAGGAATATTATGAAGGATGGAAAGGAGCCTTAGACAAAGCATCTGGACGCTCTACTAAATTACACATGCCAACAGGATTTAGCATAATTGGATCAGATGAAGCAGAAAACAAAATAATCATAACATTAGTGGACTCAAAAGACAAGTCTGGAAATTCTGGATATACAAGAACGACTATAGAACATCACAGAATGGTAAGTGCCAACATAACCATATATGGTGTTGGCAACTTAACGGTGGAAGAGATTACCACAATTACAAGACATGAGTTTGGCCATGCGTTGGGTCTTGGTCATTCTACGGACGTCGGGGATTTGATGCATGCTGAAATTATCACGCCGTATCCGTTTATTTCTGATTGTCATATTCATGCCATATCAGAGCTGTACAATGAAAAAACTTTAAGTCATATTTTATGTGATGGACATCAAGTTTAATTTTTGGCATCAGTTGACGTCTAGTAATTAAATTTAGTGCCTCTAATTTAAGAAGGTCACATTCATTATCATAAATTAAGATAAAATGTCAGACACGAACCCAAGTGATAAACCCAACAGAGAAGTAAGAGCGTCTTTTAGAAAGGTGGTTGCGTTTGACCTGTTATTTTTTGGTCTGGGAGTACTAGTAGGCGTTGGTATTGGGGTGTATATTGTTCCTGCTTTATCAAAGTAGGATCTCATTTTTCTTCTTTCCACCATGAAGACTAAAAAACTTGAACTTTATATCAGATATCGATTCAAATGCCACTTGGTATCAAAATAAAGTATCTTAACATCTATGAGAGCTACTTTAAAGGCAAAGGGGAGATTCGTGGCAACGAGTATACAATACATATTCAAAATGAAAGACGCGGAAAGGTCATAAGATTTCCATTTGAACCACCAAAAAACGAAAAAGTGCTAGTTAGACTGTCAGGAGTTGGCAATGTATATGTGGAAGATTTTTTGCCATACAAAGGAGAGTCAGAATGGGTTGAGCTTGATTCTGATCTTATCGCTTTTTATGTTGCAGATCATCAAGACCAGTTTGATTATTTGGAAATTTATCAAAGCATTGAATAGATGGTTGTAACACTATCTAAGTTTTGAATGTAAAATTGGTTTTTATTTACTAGCTGAAAGAATTAGTACCTTCCAAGGGAAGATTACTTTATCTTTCTTGAGATATTTTTGTGCACATTTTCTGGCAATCTCTTTCATAGCCTTGTGCTGAGCGGTAGTTAGTGGCTTTAGTTTTTCTTTGAGTGGTTTTGCCATATATGCAAAATAATCATTCCAATAGTCCTCAAATCTTCCTGCCTTATAGGAAAAGTTAAACTCACATATTCTGATTTTTTTATACCCAGCCTTTGCAAATTCCTTTTTCAGTGAATCTTTTGTACCAAATCTATCAAAATTTGGAGTGCCAGGTGGAATAAAATCTGGAACAAACTTTAGAATTGCATCTCTAATGCAGCTAAAGTATGGCACAAAGCTCTTGCTACCGTGAACTGCAACTGCAATTGTACCTCCAGCCTTTAGGAATCTTCTAATGTTTTGAAGTGCAACTTGTGGGTGTGGCAAAAACATTATTCCATACTGGCAAGTAACTGAATCAAATTTTTCTTTAAAACTTAATTTTTCAATATCGGCGTTGACAAACTCTATATTCTTTCTGCCAGAGTTCCATCTCTTTGCTATCTTTAGTGGTCCTGATGAGATATCAACGCCAACAACAAGGCCTTGAGGACCAATTTTTGAAGACAGCATTCTTGTAACTATGCCAGTACCGCATGTCAGATCAAGTACCCTAGAGTCACGCTTGATGTTTGCAAGGCCTAGTAACTTTGGAGTGCTTTTAAAAGGACCAATGCTATGGCTGGCCCAATCGTGGTGGTAACGTGGTGCTACCTCGTTCCAAATTTTTATTGTTCTCTTTTTGATTTCGGCTGAACTTAATCTAGTGACTTTTGCCAACCTGAAGGACTGTTTTTAATCATCAAAATAAGGGTAGCTTTATCAGTCATCAATACCAATTACTTGGTTGGTGCATCAAAAAACAGCAAAAAATGATTCTGCAAATAAGAAAAAAAACACCACACGGGTCTCTGATGACAAAGAGATGGAAATTCTTATGCGTTATTACAAGCTGGAAAACCCCGATGCACTGCTCAGATACCTAAAGATGCATGGTCTTCCAACAGATGATGATGCTGATGTTCAAGCATAGTAGTAAGTTCATACCTTGATCCATGTCTGTACTGGTGCCAAAAACACAAATAGTGAGAATATTGCATGCAAAAGTATTAGCTATGCCTGAATTCATGTGTCCTGATTGTGGAAAGAGGCTTTTCCATGAAAACGAGACGACCCTAGAAGCTCAAAAAGGGATTCACAAAAAGTTTTGTACAAAGACACCAGGAGATACCAAAAGCTACGTTCACCGAGATCTCAATGATAATGAGCCTATGGATGCAGTCAGGGCAACTGACAATGCTGGCAATCCAATACTAAAACGCTGAATCGTTTTAATCTGCTACAGCCGGCTAAAAAATAACCGTAAATATTACTTATGAGTATTATCTAAGTATGGGAGTGGATCCAGTTTGCTACTATCTGGTTCCTGCAGGCATTGGAGCCTTTGGCCTCTTCATGGCACTCTTTTTACGCCATTCTATGAAACATCAAGCGGGCAGAATTGAAAGGGAGCTGAAAAAATTAACAATTAATACCAAAGCCAACTCATAACCACCATGAAAACCATCATAGGGCTCGTTTTGTTTTCGCTTATATCATTACCTCAGATCCATTTTGTTGGTGCGGTAGAGCCAGAAAAGTACAGTGTCAGTGTTTCAAGCGCCCGAGAGATTCTGGTGGATCATCAAGTCCAAGTTACAGCTGATCTGACAAACAATCAGAAAAGAGAACAGCCGTTTGCATATTTGATACAAATACAAAACGAAGACGATGTTACAATCTCTCTTTCGTGGATAACAGGCTCGCTTGCGCCAGGACAATCAATGAGTCCATCACAATCATGGACACCAACTGAAACAGGAAGATACAACGCTCAAATCTTTGTATGGGAAAGTATCGATAACCCAGACGCACTGTCTGCACCGCTTACAATTACAATCAATGTGGTAGAAACCATAAACACGTAAAGTTATTGTAATAGACTCAAGTTGTTGCAATAATGAAACTTCATCATGTCGGTATAGTAGTACCAAAAATACAAGACTCGCTTGGTGAAATAACAAAGTACCTCAAGTTTGAAACCATTGGACTACCTACACCAGTTGGAAGCCAAAAAGTAAACATTTGTTTTTTAAAGATTGGAGAACCTTTTTTAGAGTTGATAGAACCAATAGAGGAAAGTTCGCCAGTAGCAGAGTTTGCAAAAAAAGGCGGAGGGATCCATCACCTTTGTTTTGAAGTCAAAGACATCCATCAGCAAATAAATGAAATGTCAAAAAAGGGCGCAACTGTACTTGTAAAACCAGTCAAAGGATTTGACGATAGACTGATTGCGTTTGTTGACTTGAATATGAAAAATACTAAATGCGGTTTGATAGAATTACTTGAGGAAAAATAGACTAACTAGAGTACTATGTAACTATTGCATCAATTTTTGCAGCCACGATGAAATCGTTTTCGCTCAGGCCACTTATTGCGTGAGTTGTGAGGGTTATTCTTACTTTTTTATATCCAAGAAAAACGTCTGGATGATGTCCCTCTTCTTCGGCAAGCTGTCCTACGACATGAACGAAGTTCAAACCTTCCAGATAGGTCGGAAATGTGTATTCCTTTTCTATGCAATTATTCTGTAGCTTCCAGCCATTTAGATTTTTTAAATAATTTTGTGCCTCCTGCATAGTAAGAGGAGAGACGCCGCCTTCGCATGGTATGCACTTCTTTTTTGTCAGCTCCATAATTTTATTATGATTTATTTGTGTATGGATTAATGTATCGGAACAGGAATCACATGCCAAAAAACTCTTTGATAATGGAAATGGTTGAACAGATATGCGTTAGCTTGGTCTTAAAGCAAAGCAGACTTGATTTGGGCAATAGGCTTGCCCTAATAATTTTGGATAATGTGGCAGAAGTTGCGCTTAAGTCCTATGCAAATATTCGTGGACTTTTAAAAAAAAGAGAGATTACGTCAAAAGAGGCCTTTTCTCTTGTCCTTGACAAAATAAAAGATCAAAATAAGATAGTTAACAGTGAGAAAAAGGACATTCAAAAATATCACAAGATCTGCAACGAACTTTATCGTGGTTCCAAGCTAATTAAGCTAAAAGCCAGCATAATAGACGAATATGCTATACTTGCAAAAATTCTTCTGGCTAGATTATATGATTTTCGTGCAAGCAAGCTTGAATGGGAAAAAATGATCAATGGCGCTAGAAAGAATCTAGCCAAATTTGGATAACACTTTTAGAATTTTCGTCTTTGTTGGTTTTTGTATCCAATATTCTTTTTTTATTTACTTGGTGATCTTTTGCATCTAGATGTGCATCAATTTTTTTCTCATCCAAATCTATTTCGCATATGTTGCACTGTACATTCAACAATGTTATTTAGAAACATCCACACTTAATCATTTGTGAGAGTGGTCGATGTCATCAGCCCAGAAAGAGTTAACAGGGCACCAGACAAGACAGTCGTTCTTTTATCATCAGGAAGTTTTGTTGAACAAGGATTTATCGTAAAAAGAGTGCATCTTAATCTTTACATAGAAAAAAAGGATGAGAGGTTAGGACCGTATTCACTAATTACCTCATATGTTGAAACAGACAAAGGAGAGATAGAGATGACTTATGATGAGGGATACAAGGGGGAGAAGGTGTTAGAAGAGACAGTTGGTTTTCTTACGTCACATCTTGGCATATCAGGTCTTATTCTGCGTTCTGTATTACAGCTAAAAAGTGCGCTTGAGAAAAATCGCACCCAGTAAGAGTTTAAGAAGTTTGCATTAGTTTTTAGCCGTTGTTTTGTAGCATGAACAATTTTTTGACCAGTGCAGGGCACAGCCTATTAGCCGGTGATCTTGACATCCACATATAACGCACTTTTTTGCCAAAGTTATTCTTTTTTCAATGAGGGGAGATTAATATTAATGGCTTCAATCTTTTAAAACCATCTCAAAAATGTTTTTCAAAAAAGAAACAAATTCCAAGTAACTAGACATGCAAAAAGGAAAGGCGATCAAGTACTGCAAACGATAGCGTGTTACAAGATCATCTTTTTATTTTAGAGTGTCGTATATGTTTTGGGTAGCAATTGACTAGAAAGAAACACTGATGCGCTTACACCGGATCGGTGGGCGTGCGATCTTAGGATCGTTGCCTGGTTTCTGGAAGACTGCTATCCGATTATTGTTAGTTCTTTGGCTATGCTTCTTTTAGAAGGGTACTCATGTTTTGTTTAATAAGCGGAATTATTTTTTTGGGAATTATTTCGTCAACTTTTGTGGTTGGATCAAACGATACCAATACAACATATGAAAGACGCCTATTTTCATCTGCTATTGGAATGGTAGCTCGAATAAGTTTTTCATAGTGTGATGTGGCATAGCTGATTTTGCCCAAAAGATACTCCCATCGCAGCCTTGTAGTCTGACGGTTTGCTGCAGTGATTGCATATTCTGCCCTTTGGTCTCGCGAAAATACCGCCTTGAGGCCTTTGCGTTCTGCATCTGCCTCCAAATTGCCATCTTCGTCTGCAATTCCTACAAATCTTATTGCTGGGTCTTGTGCTGCTATTTTTTCACATAATTCTTTGAAAACCTGTTTCATTCATTTGTAATAAACGAAATATCAATATATGTTATTTCCTGTGGTGATATCTTCTAATTTTATACTTTGATTATGCTATGATCAACCAAGAACTGAACTGCATTTACAAATTGATCTAATTGGGTCATGTCTTATCTTTTCTTTTACTCCTTGTTTGAAGTTCTCCTTTGCGCACCTTTTATAATTAAAAAGCTTTGCGCAGAAATTCTATGAGACATACAAATATTTCCAAATTTGGTAGACCAATCTTATATTATTCAAAAAGTAATCAAGAGTATGAAGATATGCCCAGAGTGTGAAACATGCTATGCAAATGACGGCCAAGAAATTTGTAGTGTATGTGGATCCTGTTTCACCATTGTACTAGAAACAGCTTGTTGAATGTGCTATCTTTAGAAAAGAATAAAAGCTACGCGGATTTTATATACAAAAATTTACATTGTAAATACAATGAATATGATAGCATGGAAATGTTACAGATGTAATTTAACATTCAAACATGAATCCCATGCCATCTTACACAAAGACATTTCAAAACACTCTGCCAGACAGATACAGTTAATCTCAGTCTGATTCAAAACGCTGCTTTTTTGCTGCGTCTGAGCTTGTTTTTTCATATGATTAATTGGTCTTCTATAAAATAAGTAGAATGAATTCTGCGTGTTCCTTTAATTTTGGTTCTGCGAAATAATATTCGGGTAAGCGGGAAGATCTCTTGTTGTGTATCGTCCCTGATACCCCAACATGATGTGAACCTGCTTGCCTGATTTCTAATCCTTTCGATATCTAGGCCAATTAATAAAACATCCTTTTAGCTGCATTTTGTTCCAATGATCAACCTTAATAGATTTTTGTCTTGTATCATTACTAATGGTGGATGTAATTCGTACTATCAACAAAGTTGGCAAGTGGTCTGCAAACAGACTGATTGGAAGAAGGCGGCCGCTAATTGCAGTCTTTAGTATGACACACTACTGCAACTTTTACTGCCCGATGTGTCCCTTTGGGGACCCAGACAAGGAAGGCCAGCTAAAATTAGCAAGAAGAAACGATCTTAGCACAGACCAGTGGAAGCTAATCTTTGACAAGGTTTCAAAATACTGTATCTGGGGCATAATAGAAGGCGGTGAGCCAACAAGTCGCCCTGACTTTATGGAGCTTGTCAGATATCTCTATGGTTTGAAGATGCCAATCACTTTGATTACAAATTGCTCTCTATTGCACAAAATTGATCTTGATGAATTGAAACAATACATACAGTTTATCACCTGCAGCATTGATTCTGTATTTGAAGAATCATACTGCAAGGTGCGCGGTGTTACCCCACAGACATATCATAAAGTAATGGAAAATCTCCAGCTGTTAAACCAACATAGTGTTCCTCACTACTTTAATAGCGTGATTACAAAATTCAACACTGAAGAATTTATCACACAGTCTTATTTTGAGCGGGCAAAAAAGCTTGGAGTAAACTCTGTGTCACTTACCTTTGTTGAAGACAGGTCTGATGTCAACTATAGTTTGCTTCCTGATAGAAATACAATGGTAAAGGTGTGTGAAAGTGTGCTTGAGCATATCAAAAGTGGCAAGTACCCACGGGTAATGATACCGCCCCAGTACTTTGAACAGATAATTGAGCATGGAAGGGGCGTGTTTGATGAGTGCGGCGTGTGGAAGAGCATCTTTGTGAACGAAAACGGCACTGTCATGGTGCCATGCTGGAAGTATACCGACCCACAAAACTCGTACAGTCTGCTTGAGAAAAGTGTAGATGAGATTTGGAGTGCGCCACAGTGGGAGATTGCAAAGACGTGCCATGACTGCGAAGTGCTTGGTTGTGTGTGGTACTCCTCACAGCCTGTTACCACGTTTGCACAAAACTACATGCGAGGCTTATCAAAGATGATAAATCAGCAAAAGCCTGAGCTTGCAAATGTCATTGCAAGCTAGATAAACGAGTCCAGATCTTTTTTCATCTTGAATCTGTTTAGTAGCTCTAGCTGGTTTGAAGAAAGGTTTCCTGTCATTTGTATTAACTGTAGTGCATTTTCTACAGCGTTTCCACCATAATGGTTGTTAAAGTATCCGTAAACAACACTTGCCTCTTCTTGTATCTCTTGCAATTTTTTTGCAAGCATAGAAATTTCCTGCTCTGAATATTTATAATCATACCAGATCTTTTGGCCTCTTCCATGATATCTAACAAAGACCCAGTCTGTTGTTAGCTCAGCTACAAACTCTAACGGCGAGTCTGTTATTACACTTGAGATCTTGTAGCGTTCAAGAAGTGTGAAGGTATCTTTTTCTTCCCATGACTTGTCCCTAAACTCTACTGCATAAGAAAAATCAGATGGTAAAAGCTGGAAGAAATTTTCCAGTGATTTAGCTGATTTTTTAGTAAAGCTTGGTGGAAGCTGGACAAGAACTGCGCCAAGCTTGCCAGAATCTGCTAGTGGCTTTATCAAATCCAGAAATTGTATAATATCATCTTCTACGTTTTCAAGTCTTTTTTTATGGGTTATGAGCTGAGGAAGCTTCAGTGAGAATTTGAAACCAGTAGGCGTGTTTCTTATCCAGCCTTGCACCATCTCCGGTTTAGGTGAGGCGTAAAAAGTAGAATCTATCTCAGCTGTGCTAAAAATTGAAGAATAGTACTTTAGCTTTGGTGTGCTTTTAGTAGGATATACTGGGCCCACCCACTCGTCGTATGACCATCCAGATGTTCCAAGAAATGTCTTTGCCATGATCTAATCACAATGCATCTCATAAAGAGATGTAGGATTTACTTTCATGCTTAGAATTCATATCGGCAACTCGTAAGGGTTCTGGCAACCACTCGTTTTCTTTGATTAATTTAGTTACAATTTTTGTCGCAGATTTTAGGCAAATTTTGTGACCCACGCTAACAAAGATCTTTTTTTGTTTATTTCCAATCACTGCTCCAAGTTTTTTACCATCAAGTTCAACAAAATTTTCTTTTATCGTACCGCAAAGAAGACTCTTTGCAACACCAATTGTGGGCTTGTTTAGAATGATGCCAAGATAACAAGCCAGGCCGCACCTTCTTGGGTGCAGCTGTCCGTGCCCATCTACAAGCAGGAGCTCAAAATCATTCTTTAATAATTTGAGGGCAGACATTACAGGCTCGGCCTCTCTTAGCATCAAAAGCCCTGGAACGTATGGATACTTTACAGCGGTCTGTGTGTTTATATATTCAACTACCTCCATCGTTTTTTTGTTTATAACGACAGCAGAGCTAAATGCCACGTCGTCTTTGTAGGATACATCAACTGCGCAGACATTTTTAATCTCTGAAACGGAATCTTTGGTTATCACTTTTTTGGCAAGCTCTTCTTGTAGTTTTATTGCCTCAGGATAAGACATATCATTGTAAAGTTTGTTATGACTAGAACACATCAAAGTATAAATTAAATTCATTAATTTTAGTATTGAGATCAACATAGCATGCCTAAAGTAAAAGTAGAGAAGATCATAAAGGCTGAAAGAGGCAAGGTCTTTAGCACCATAACTGATTTTGAGAACCTTCCAAGCAAGCTCCCAGAATTCTTCAAATCAGTCAAGGTGGTAAGCAAGGAAGGCAATACCACAGTCATTGAGGAATCTGCCAAGATGGCGGGAAGAGACATCACGCAGACAACAAAGCACATTCTGACACCTCCAGAAAGACATGAGGTTTTCATACTAGATGGAGATGCAAAGGACAGCCACATCATAGAGACATACGAAAGCGTTCCAGAGGGTACAAAGATAACAATCGATGGAGACTTTAACCTTGCAGGCAAGCTAAAGCTTGTAGGATTTTTGGCCAAGGGTAAGATTGAGAAAAGTATTGGCGAAGTTATGGATGCACTTGCAAAGATGGTTGAGTAGTTTCTGTTCTTATGGTAAAAGGATGCCAACTTAATTTTTCAATAAGTTTACATGACAACATTTTTTACGGGACCTATAGTGATGGAATCAGGCGTTCTCAATAATACCTAAAAAATACTTGCCTATAATTGCCGGTGTGGCTGCCACGATAATAGCTACAACCGCAACATATGCATATGTCATGCCAATTGATCTGTCTGCAATGCCATCTCAGCAAGATGTAGATTCCACGTCAATTATCACAGGACAAGACGCTCAGACATACAGAATCAACACCCAATGTGAAATGGTTTTTGCAATGGTAGAAGGCCGGTATCCTGATGGAGACGCAATGCCGAGGATTGAGATAAGTCATCTTCTTGAAAAATATCCAGACGAGTTTAAACCATGGAGAGAAATTCTAGAAGACCCAGAAAAGAGAACAGAGTTTGTAAAGGATGTTCCTGACGAATTCAACCAAGCGCTGATTCCTATAATGATGAAGGAATCCTCGATGAACCCTGATCTTGAGTCTACTGCAATGTTACTTTTAGATCCTATGAGACAGTCAAAGCTAAAGCAAATCTATGATGAAAATAGCTGTCAAGGGTTCTTTGATGAGAGACAAAACAGTGCCCCCTAGCTTTTGGTTATTGCAATTATTTTATTCCACACAGGTCTTAATGCAAGTCTGACCTTTACGAACCCGCTGTAATCACGATATATGCCTATATGATCTCTATGGGTATTCGCTAGACTGTTTTTTCTTCTCTTTCATTGCTTCTCTATCTTCTTTCATTGTTTCCTTTTCTTCTTTCATCTTCTCTTTCATTGTTTCCCTTTCTTGTTTTAGCTTTTCTTTAATTTCATCTCTTTGTTCTTTCATCTTCTCTACCATTGCCTTTCTTTCTTCCTGCATCTTCTCTTTCATTGCAGTCATGTCTTCTTGCATTTGAGTTCCCATTTCACGAAGTTTGGCTTTGGCGTCTTTCATCATCATTATCATCTCCTCTCTTTTCTCTTTGAATAATTCTTTGTAGGCCATTCTGCTTTCTTTGTAAGACTCTTTAATCTCCTTTAGTTTGGCTTTGCACTCTTGTCGTACCTGAGCTCTGTTTTCAGGAGCAGAATTCATTATTTGTTCTCGGCATTCCTTGATGGCAGCAACTGTCTCTTCTCTTTGCATCTTAAATAAAGATGCAGCATCTTGGACAAAGCTTGAGACTTGCTCTCCTAGGTTAGTAGTTGTTGTCTCACTCTCTTCTGTCGTTGTCTCAGTCTGATTTGCCACCATAACTTCAACTTCGTCTGTCATTCCAACATTCTCTTCTGTTGTTGTCGCAGTCTGATTTGTCATTGTCTCTTCTGTCGTTGTCTCAGTCTGATTTGCCACCATAACTTCAACTTCGTCTGTCATTCCAACAGACTCGGTCTGATTTGTAATTGTCCCTTCTTGAGCAAACGAAAATCCGACTGGAAACAAGGCTCCCATCAGAAGAAAAATTGCAAACACGATGCCTGTTTTTTGCACGTGATCGAGATCGTTCTATACTATTTATGGATTACGTGTGATTTATACAGTTTGAGCTTGTTTTCTTTACGGCATTCCTTCAGGCTCATGCAACGCATCTTGCTTTAGCTTTAGCGCCTTTTCAATTATTTTATCGTGGTTTGCATTTGTCTCCATAGTTATGTAAAGCAAATGCTCGTCGTCTAGTGGCATGGTTATTCGTTTTATCTTCTCGTATGCAGCTAAAACGTACATCCCTTTGCCAATTTTTCCTGCAAACTCAGTACGAGCTTTCCATGCACTGACAGCAAGATCAAGTGATTTTTTGTTTTCTTCTGGACTTAGTAGATTGGTTACGCCATCACGGTGAGCACTGTACAAAACTTTGCCATCCATATCAAAAATAGTAGCAAATCGAATCTTTGGATCTATTCTCATTATATTTTGATGGAGTGACTCGTAATCCGTATCGTATGATAATATTTGGAAATGATAAAGTTTTCTTAAGCTAAACTTGCGAGATGGCGCTTCTTTGTTGCCAGTACAATGGCACCATACAATGTGTTATTTTAATCTTAGACGCTTGTCAAGAACTCGAAGTTCTCTAATGTCAGTGATCTCTATAGCATCACTTCTTGTGATCAATCTTGAAAGCTTGGGATTGGCTTCTTTCCCTAATTTCATTACCATTTTTCCTTTGTGTGATATGCGTAGCGTGATGTTTTGTTTCTTTAGTTTTTCAGCAAATTTTCTAGCTTCACTTAGTTTTGTAAATATCTCTTGGGTGGAAGGAGTGTTAAAAGAAAAATCTATTATATCTATGATTTTATCGTTTCCGTCAGCAACTATTTGTAATGACTTTGTTCCATTTTCACTTACGTAAAGGCTACTACTACGTATGCCTTTTATCAGTTTTAGAGATAACTCGTCTAACATTTTAAGACTCTAGCCTGCAGTGATTGTTATTTTGCCGTTGATTCTTACCCGAACAGGTGGGATGAAACTTAAAGGTTATGAGATGAGGTAAGAGCGGTTCTTGTTCCCCAGCAAGTTCAGCCTAGTCCACATTTTGCATAGTATTTCTGATGGTACTCTTCTGCTTTATAAAATTGGGAAGCGGGTACAATCTGTGTCACAACACTTTTTTCGTACATGCCAGAGTTTTGTAGTCTTTCCTTTGATGCTCTTGCTGCAGCCTCTTGTTCTGCATTGTGGAAAAATATTGCAGACCTGTACTGCTCACCTACATCTGGGCCCTGCTTGTTTAGTGTTGTTGGGTCATGAGAGCTCCAAAAGGCCTCTAAAAGCTCGTCATATGAGACTGCAGACGGGTCGTACTCTACTTGTATTGCCTCAGCATGGCCAGTCTGTCCTGTACACACATCTTCATAGGTTGGGTTTTCAAGTCTTCCTCCGGTGAATCCAACCACGGTTGATGTAACACCCTTTATTTTGCTAAAGGATGGTTCCACACACCAAAAACATCCTGCTGCAAAGGTGGCCTTCATGGTTTTATTGGATAAATTGGTCCATTAAAACCATATCATCAGCACGAAAACTAGATTTGTATGAATGTCTTGATTGATAACTATGAAAGGCATGGATTACAAAAAATTCAGGGAATCAGAAAAGGAATACTATACCACAAAGGATGGCAAGTTTACCAAAAAGGAAGTGATACAAAAGATGGCAGAATATTTAAAGCAAAATAGATCTGCCGAGCCTGAAGACTTTCTTGAGAGTTATGAAGTAAAAGAAGCTAAGTAAAAATACGATTTTGCCACAATGTATCTACATAATTTTTGTGCTACAGGCTTGAATTAAAATCGACGAATTTATCTACTGATTATATCTTTATTCCCAAATCTTTTCTTAGAGCCATGCTTCTGTTTCTTATTGTAACAGCGGTGATGCCAGACGCCTTTGCTATATCTACCTGTTTTCTTCTCTCCTCATTTAGTACGCTAGATATGTAAAGGGCAGCAGCTGCAAGTCCCAGCGGGTTTTTTCCAGCAGAAATTTCCTTTTCTACCGCTTGTGATATGATATTCAAAGCACCCCTTTGTGTCTTCTCACTTATGCCTACCTGGCTTGATATTCTTGTGATAAACTCAGATGAGTCAAATGGCTCCACCTTTAAATCCAAAGTTTTAATCAAATCCCTGTAACTTCGGGAAAGGTTTTTCTTGTTTATGTTTCCTGCCTGTGCTATATCGTGCAAGGTTCTAGGCGTATCTGTTTGTCTACAAGCTGCATACAATGCCGCGCACATCAAGCTGGTAATGCTTCTGCCCCTTGATATTTTCATACTCAAAGCTTTTCTATAGATGTAAGCGGTTTTTTCTATTACCATGTCTGGTATGGCAAGTTTTGTTTTCAATGCATCAAGAGTAATAAAGGCTATCTTCAAGTTTCGATCTTTTGATCTAGATTTGCTGCGTTTATCCCAAAGTTTGAGTCGATTGAACGTGTCTTTGGTATAGCTTGACAAGAATTTTCCAGATGCGTCCTTTCCTTCAGAGCTTATAACAGTCGGCAATCCCATGTCATACATGGCCAGTGAGACTCCTCTTCCAGTCCTGCTTTTGGTCATGTATTCTTCCATGTCATGAGTTCTGGATTCTGGTCCCACGTCCTCTACTTTTTCAATCAAAACTAAACCACAACTTCCACAAAGTACCTCGCCAGTAGTATTATCAGTTATAACTGGACCCTTTGAGCAGATATTTTGCTTACATTTTATGGAAAATTCATCAGACGTAAAGTCCAACTACATATTATTAGCTGCTCTATAAATTATGAATTCCGCACCGATTCAGAGGGTTATTGCGGAGTAGCTTTAGCTAATTTTTCATTCTAATTCCATAGAATGAGAATAATCATACAAAAATTGTTTCTTATTGATCTAGCTTGACACTCTTTGACAAGTCGTCTATCTTGGTCTTTTTTGCTGCCTTTTCGATATATGCAATTATTCCAGTGTAATCGAGCTTGGCAAACTCACTTGTTGCATCTTGGTATAGCTTTTGTGCAAGAGATGTCATTGGCAGAGATAAATTAAATGCCTTTGCTGCCGCGTTTATGGTATCCAAATCCTTTTGCATGTTTTGTATGGTAAAGGTTGCATCAAACTCTCCTTTAATCATCTTGGAGCCTTTCTTTTCGCTTTGGCGTGTCTTGTAATCAGATGAGTTTAGCATATCCAAGAATAGTTGTGGATCAAGGCCTGCACCACGTGTTAGTGTAATTCCTTCAGAGAGTGCAAGGGCTGTCATTGATATCTGTAGGTTCATTGCTAGCTTGATTGCCAAGGCCGTGCCGCTTTGTCCTAGATAAAATGACTTTTGTGCAATGCACTCTAAGATTTTTTTGTACTTTTCATAAACCTCTTTTTTTCCTGCAATCATCATTAATAGTTGTCCTGTCTCTGCAACAGGCGGTCCTCCCATGACTGGAATCTCAAGCATCTCGATCTTGTTTTCTTTGAATCTTTTTGCTATGGCTACTGACTCTTGTGGACTAATTGTGCTCATGTCTGCAACAGTCAATCCATCATGATATCCTTCTATGATTCCGTCTTTGTCAAATGATATTTCCCTGACTGCACTTGCATCCTTTAGTATTGTAATTACAAGCTCAGAGGATTTTGCTAAATCTTTTGGGCTTTGTGATAGTGTAGCTCCCAAAGTAGCAAGTGGTTCTGCCTTTTTTATTGTCCTGTTGTAGACTGATAATTTGTATCCAGAATTGAGCAGTCTTTTTGCAACTGCACTTCCAAGCATGCCGGTTCCTATGATTCCTATTTGTTGCTCCATGTCATAGAGCGGGATTACTTATGATATTTGTTTTTTCTATTAGAACAAGATTAGTAAAATCTAATTTTAAGTGGGCATGAATCATTTTAATACCTATTTGTAGGAACAAAAAGAGATGTCAAAAACAACAAGCCTAACAACAATTACAATATCATCAATACTGGCAGGAATTTTTCTGGGTCCTGTCATGGTTTCTGACGCATATGCTGCAGTTAACATGTTCATTAAAATAGGCGGCATACTAGGTGAATCAACCGATTCAGGACACAAAGACTGGATAGAAGTTTTGTCTTATTCTCTTGGCGCTGGAATTACCGATGGAAAACGAAAAGTCGCAAGTCTGAAAATTGAACACAATTTAGACTCTTCTACACCTTTGCTTTACAAGGCTCTTTTAACAGGTGAAAAAATGAGCGAATCTAGACTTCAACTTTGCAAAACAGGTGGCTCAACCACAGAATGTTATATGGAATACAAGCTAGAAAATGCAGTAGTAAGTAAAATACTAACAGAACGCACCAACACCAAAGATGTACAAAAAGAAGAGATCAGTCTTGAATTTGACAAGATCACATTCACCTACACTAAGGGAATAGGCGGCAAGCTAAAGGATACAATTAGTTACTGTTGGGACGCAAAGCAAAACAAAACGTGCGATCAGCCCAAGAAGTAATAGGTTTGATATAATGATGGTACCATCATGGTTGTAAATTCGATCTACTTTTAAAGAAAAATTATTTTTTGTGTTGTTTTAATCTAATAGTTACAAATAAGTGAGTTTTCTAGATAGATAATCTTTAATTATGGCATTTAGATAGATAGTAGTGACTAGAACAACTCTAAGCATTGTAGCAATTTCTGCAGTAGCAGCTGTGATGTTGGGAGCATCAATAGCACCGGCAGCAAATGCAAACCCTAACTCTGCCTTTATAAAAAAAGGAGTTGGATGCGAAATACCTGATGGAAATGGTGGCTTTGTCTCCACAGATGACCACAACAATATCATTGTGCAAACTAACAGCAAAACCGGGAGGGTAAATGCCTCATGTCATGCAGACAACGTACCAAACTCAACTGGTAAAGCAGTAGTCACGTCTGGTTTCCTCTGTACCATCTACATTCCCGAGACCTGGTTCTTTGTAGTAACGACAGATTCAAAAAACGTAGTTTCTGCCTCTGGTCAAGCTACCCTAACCTGCAAATCCAAAGGAATCTAAATTTAACTTTTCTTTGTCCAAAAATCATTTCCATCGAATCATAATCTCATCATGACTTATGATGAAACTTGGAAGCGTCGTCTGAATTTCACAATTCCAAAGACAGGAAGTACAAAGTACATTCCAATATTTAGTAAGATTATTGCAATTCCATATCCTAGCATTTCGGCTTCAGAATCAATATCGACATAGTTTAGAATTGATAGTGTTGTGATCAGTGGCGTGATTGTTATTTTGACTATTTCTTTGAAGATTGGATTTTCTCTTTCCCAATCTGCAACTGTGGGTGCAAATGAATAATAGAATTGGTTAAATGCAGTCATAAATGCTGCACCAGATTGTGTCTTTAGTACAATATTGTCTCTAGTCTCTCTTAACAGCTGAACCTGTGGCGCAAGCTCTGAACCAAAGGCTGCTGTTGCAATAAGACATCCGCTCTTTGATTCAGCGCCTCCAAGAAATAGTGCCGGTCTGATTCCACCTATTGCAAACTTTGAGAGATGGTCTGATTGTGCAGTTATTTTACATGACGACGAGGTGGAAGGTGTAACAGATAAGATGCGAACCCCATCTGAGGTCCAGTTTGGTGGGTCTACAGTCTCATCTAAAACAAATATCTGTGAAACAGGACATCCTTTAGAGTCTACCTTTTCTATTGATGCGTCTGGCTTGTCCACAAGGAGTTGAAGTTCTACTGGTTTGGCTAGTGTTTCAGAATTTGTCCAATCAAATCCATTTCCAGTTTCTTCAAATGGGTATGAGATGTATATGAAAAGATCAAGTATGTTTTGTATGCCACTTTCTTCAAGTGTTGGTAGCGCAACTGGAATGTTATCGTTTGTTGCAACAACAAACCACTCTTCTGTTTGCCCAATTGGTTTTGCGTCCTCTGCTGGTTCTACGCTAAGCTGCAAAAGACCACCAAAATCTGCAAGCACTTCTTGATCCACGGGAACTATTATTTCCTGACCTGGAACGACTTCATCTAGTGGTGGTGTGGCCACAGTCTGACCTGCGTCTGGATCTACTGTAGTAGCTACCGGTGGAATTATGGCTACAACATCTGGTTTGTCTGGCAGATCATAAGTTGGCAAATCAAATCTTTCAATTACATCAGAGCCTTTGGCAAGCTCTGGAAAGGCAACATCAAGTTGCACGGTTTCTTGCTCTTCTATTGCCTCCTCGATTTCCGGTTTGTTTTCTTTTTTGGCAACAATTATCGGTGGTAGATCTTCTGGTTCAGCAATTGGAGTCTTTTTGCCATCCTTAATCTTTGTTGCTTTGAATTCTTCAACCCACTCTTTGAGCGTCTCCTTTTCTAATTCTGGAGCTTTGATCTCTTCCGATTCATACTTGTCTTCTTTTTCCTTCTCTTCCTTTTCCTTGCCTTCCTCTTCTTCTGCTTCCTCTTCGGCCTCATCTTTTACTTTGTCTTTCTTGCCTTTGCCTTTTTCATCAGATTCTTCTTCGGATTCGAATTCATCTTTATCTTTGAATTCGTCTTGATCTTCAAACTCATCTCTGGATTCAAATTCGTCTTTTTCTTTGTTTTTATTACCAAACTCATCTTCCGATTCAAACTCGTCTCTTACTTTGTCTTTCTTGCCCTTGCCTTTTTCATCAGATTCTTCTTCGGATTCGTCTTCTGACTCTTCCTCTGATCCTTCATCGTATCCTTCTGCTTCTTCTGCGCTCTCTTCAGTTTCCTCTGATTCTTCCTTTTCTTTCTCTTTACCGTTTCCTCCCTTATCATTTCCTTTATCCCCACTACCGCCCCCATCACCGTTTGAATTCTTTTTATCTGCATTTATGAAAAAGACATTTTGATCATCGGCTAGGTCAGTGTTAAGAACTGGGTATTGAAGACCAGAAGCTGATGATGATACAACAAGTAATGAAAATATGATCGAAATGCGAACTATGTTATTTAATTAAGATACACCGTCCTATTCTCCAAGATCCGACCTCTAACCAAGGTTGGATTTAGATATTACTGATGAGTTCTACCTAAGCAGATCTGGTTAGACTAAATTTTGGTTCCAGTTTGTGCACAAAAATCACATGACCACTGTTGAATAAAATCTGTCAATGCAATAACTAGAAAATAATTATTTTTTAGACTTGACATGCATGGCATCTAATAGAACTTTTCCTAATCCTCCCATCATAGCAAAGCCAAAAACATTTCCCATCTGAAATACTACAATAAAAAACATTGGAACTGTAACAAGCGGTTTATATAAAAATGTAAATTCAATCGGATCAAGCGGTGGTTTAGTAAAGGATGCAATTACTCCTGTTGCCACTAACAAGCCAGCAAACAAAAACAGCTTTATTGTATCACTTGAAGTAACGTAAGCTGCAAATCTAAAGGGAAGAAAATAGAAAAAGATTGCCGAACATAAAATAGCTAGAATACTAGTAAATACTGACATGCCAAATCCCCACTCATATTGAAATGAATCAACTGTGACCTGTGGTGTTATGAAAAATGTTGTTAAAAATGCAATTGACAGACCAAGCAGATATGGAGAGAATCTAAAAGAAATTTCTGCGTGATAGATTTTGCTTTTAATTTGAATGTTTGAATGTGATTTTACTGCACTTGACAGCATCCTGCTTATGCCAGCTGTTCTAAATATTATAGCAAGCATCCACCCAATCCATACCATGAAAAACCAACTAGGTAATGCCAAGGATGCTTTGTTTGATAAGACAAACGCTAGGACGACGAGGTAGATAGTTAACAGTATTCTATAGCGATTGCTGATTTTGCATGCTATGCCAGTCAGCTGAATCTGTTCCAACTTATCATAGTGATCTTTTGGGGGTGGAACATCTTTTGTGTTGTATTTTTGCAGAAATCTCTTTAGAAAATTGTTTTTGTAAAATAAAAAAAGAATGACAAATCCTATTGCCGTTGTTATTATTAGCGGTCCTATTTCAGCAGACACCAATGTATGTTAGTATACCACAAAGTACCCAAAAAGCGTACTATAAAAAAATTAGGTTGATAAGACTTTGGTTTTGATTTTTCTTGCAATACTTTAGCTAAATCCTACGCCAAACTTATCTCCTTCTTGCAGAGGATCTATGTTTTCAGAAGATTTTAGCCTTATATAAAAAAAATGCTTCGTTTACCAGCTGCATTGCAGCCTCGCCTTTTAGTTTAAAGTTTGCCTCTGCAAAATCTATGTACTTTTGTAATTTTGCCGGATCTTGTTCATCAAGCGAAGTTTTATCAGAAATAATCAACGATGCAATCTTTTCTATTTGAGAATTACGTGTAGAATCACTCATAGCTGTTTATTACGATTTAGCTTTTTAAGTAATTGTAATTTAATGAACTTGTGCAGAAAATTATCATCGCAGTTCTAATTTCCATAAGTATAGTCGGAGTGCTTGGAATTCCACTTGGGGATCCAAAATTTATCACAGAGGGCATAGCACTTGAGTTAGCATTTGTTGGTCTTGCAATATTGTCAATAAAGAAGATAAGATATGCACTGATACCAAACATTGCAATAGCTTGCCTTATGATTGCAGGAAACACCATCTCTCCAAGACATACTGAGATAATGCTTTCTTTGACTCCACTGTATAATGCAATTATACTAATTGTGGGTGGTTACATTCTGCAAGTGTTGCTTTTGGTCACAAATATTTTTGGTTTGAAAAACAGAAAGCAACTTGCGGTAAACACTTAATTTTGTTCAAGTTTAGATGAACATCTTTCAAGCTTTACATACTAAGTGCTATTCTTGAGCTAAAAGAGGATTCTGCCAAAAAGTGATCTTAAAAAGGCAATGACTGGCAAGATAATTGAGCATGTAACTTTGATTGGGAAATACTCTCGGAGCTAAAATTTATTGTGTATACCGATCATCTTTTTATAATATGCAATGAAACTTCTTTCAATGAAAAGAATTGAAGTTTTAGTGCCAGGTGATAAATTAAGGGAGGTAAGGGAAGCCATCAAAAATGCCGGTGCAGGAGGATTTGTCATTCTTAGTGGCAAAGGCCAAGGAAGGGGAGAACGACCAGAAATAGGTGGCTCAAGGGGAACTGCAAGACATTTGGCAGAATACAATTCGATAGAGTCTGTCATGACAGTAGTTGACGACTCAAAGGTAGATGCTGTCGTATCTTCGGTACTACTTGCTGCATCAACTGGCAAAAAAGGCGATGGTAAGATCTTTGTCACCGACATACGTGACGCTTATGACATAGGAAGCAAACAGAAAGGCGCTCAAGGCCTCTAGATAATTCTTTTTCTATTTTCTTCTTCTGAACAGTTCTAGGATTCCTTGCATTGCAATATCTATAGTACGTTTGTGTCAGGTTTTATGGTTGCATGTGAAAGACATTTTCTGGTGCAACTTTTATGATTACTCTTTTTTCAGTTGGCGAGCGAAACGGATACTTGTCAACTCCAAGATACCTTTTTGCTAGCTTGTCTATGTGCTCATCTGCACCTTTTGATGTCTGTTCAGTTACTTTGCCTCTTATTGTCACCATGTGGTATGGATTGTTTTGATCAACTATTGATACCGCCACACGCTGGTCCCTTGATACGTTTTTTTGTTTTGTTCGTCCTTCTGCAGTATTTATGAGAATCGTGTTTCCATCAAAATCAATCCATGTGGGAGTGATCTGAGGCGAGCCATCTTTCATTAAAGTGGAAACGAATGCAAAATTCTTTCCTGTTAGCAGTTGTATTGTGGAATCATCAATTTCTCGGTTTATCTGCATGTTGTGTTTATGGTATCAGATTACTTAAGTATGTTTGATATCGGTTCTGTATAATCTGCTGTTGAATTTCTCTCTGTAAAAAGTCGGGACATAAGAGATTATTACTTACCCAATAATTTCATGACTTTGCTCACTATGGTATCAATACCAAGGTCTTTTTCTGTTGAAATAGCCAAAATCCTTTCTGATTCCAAGTAAAACGTGTATCTTCTGATCTTCTCATATTCTCCAAAACCATACTTTGGAGAACCTATCCAGTCAGCCAGCTTCAATCGCGTATGCCATCTGATGATTGATTGATCTACTGAAAGCTTGGTTAAGGAGTCAGGCAAGTATGACTTTACACCTTCACGCATTCCGCCTGCTAAACGTTTGGCAGAATTGTCAAACACAGCTACGAACCTAACCCTAGGATCAATTTTGAAAATCTTAGAACACAGTTCTTCATAATCCATATCATAAAACTCTATGAATCTTAGTTAAATCTGTGTAGTGTTTTGAATTAAAGTTATCCATTTGTTATTTCCCGTTATCTTAATACTAATGGGGATCGTCTGGTCAAGAATATGACATCAACCGACTTTTTACAGAACCTTGATATCCATAAGAAACGCAAGAACTGATTTATCGTCACTATATTCGTTTAGTTTTTTGTTGATTGAATCTAAAATAAGTCCAGCGTGTTTTGCATCCTGTTCTTTGAGAGATTCTAAGAGGTATTTTGGATGTTCAAGACAATCTGCAGCATAGCAACGATAATTCTCATACAAGAAGTTTAGAACTTGGTACAACATTTTATTGCCCCCAACATCAATTAGTGTCCTCTCGATAGTTAATCCAACCAAGTTTTTCTTTGAATAAGCCAGACTTAACACACTATAAAAAGAGATTTTTTAAACATATAACAAATTGTCTTTCCAAAATGTGACAAGTGTTTGAACATACCTGCCCAAACATGGTTTGGCCAAAGGGCGTCTTGTGCAACATCTAGCTACAACTTAATCTGGTAGAGGCAGTATGAAATCATCTAGTGCAAGATAACCAAAATATTGATTTTGATGCATTATGCGATAAGATTTTTGAGCTAGATGACAAGATACGGTCTTGCAGAGTAATTAACAACAAAGGAAAACTTGTAGCTGGAGGAATGCGAAAGGGCCTGACAGCCCTTGAAGATATCAGAAAAGACGAGATGCTCTTTATGGAGCTTTCACTGCGAGTAAGAATGCGTCATGAGTTTGATGCAGAATTTGGTCCGGTAGAGTTTTCGCTTTCATATAGAGGCAAGATAATTCTGATTAGTTTCCCAATGGATCCAAACGTGCTTTTTGTAACAACAGAAAGGCAAATTGATCTAAACAAGATTCCCTTTAAGATTTTAAAATTAAAAAATAATGTCTTGAGTCATAGTTCAAAATGATTTGAAGATAAAGTAATTATTTTATTGACTTTACACAGTCTTTGTGATACCATTTATTGCCATATATTGTATCACCTGGAACAAATTTCATTTCCTTATTACACACAGAACACAACGGCATCTTGATTTTTTGGGCTGTTTCCATCAGCGATGTTGTATGGTATTATGATATAATTCGCAATGTGTAATGACAAATGACATACAATTGTGTTTTAGGCAATGAGGTGATTGTGTGGAAACTATTTGTATAATGCCTTTATTCCTGCAATGTCACCGGCATTAAGATCTCGCTTTTTGGTTTCATCAACGCTTGCGAATCTGTACATTGTTTCTTCAGTGCAGCTATCAGATGGGTGCCCCAATCCTCCAGCATGACCAAACTCGTGTGTTCCAATATTTTGGTAATCCATTACTGGTGTATTACTGGCATTTGCATCGCCCCATGCAAAGTCTACATCATCAAAGATTGCATCCCACTCTACAAGCTCACGGCCTTGCGGTGGCCCGCCAAAAATTCCCCATATTATTGTAACAGCAATTACATTTGGATCGTCAATGCTTCCAAACATTACCTCGTTTTGACCATCAGGGGCCACCTGATCTATACCGTTTACGACTCCGGATACTTCAGAACCAAATATTCCTGATGTCACTTGGGCATTCCATGTTGCCAAGCTTGCTGCTGTTGTCTGTCTTACAAATTCGCTAGTCATGCCAGCAATGTTTGCAGGATCTACAATGTATGGTTCAGTTGCCTTCCATTTTGCACCTTTTGCAAGCAAGGCATAACAGGTATCAGCACTCTTCCCACCTTTTTGATGAGCTGGAACATGGCTTGCACCATCCTTGTAAAAGATGTGCACGTTTCTTTCCAGTATGCGGCCATCCGGAAGTGTGATAGTCTTTGTGCCTTTAAGCGAATCCACTGTAACTTGGAACTTTCTGTCAGGCTTTGCTGCAAATGTGTCTGTAAGAGGAATAATAGACAGTACCAGAATGCTTGCACAGATAATAGCAAGAGTCCGCATTGCGTGCTATTCTGATTTTTATTATTAAAACATTACTTACTATTTACTATTCTATGATTACTCGATTCTTTTGTATATGGCTTTGAAATCCTCAGAGATAAGCCATGCAGTATTTTGCAGATCTGTGAGTTGATTTATGCTAGATTTTCCTCTAGCTAGCTGCTGCATTATTAGCATGCATCTATGAATCTCATTGTGGTTAAAGTTCGAATTTTTGCCAGACCACATCTTAAAGCACTCTACAAAGTCAAGTGAGAATCGCAGGATGATCTCTTGCCAGTTTTTATCTGTTGTTGGAAAACCTATCCCTTTTGCAAGCTCACGGAACTCGTTACTTCTATCAATGAGAAGCATTTCTAGTGCCTTTTTTGCTCGCGCTTTGTCATAATTTTGCAGATAGCTGAGCATTTCCATGTGGTATAGTTGTATGGGAATCTATTATCTATTTTCTATAGGTGTTTGCTGCCAAACCAAATCGTTTCTATCCTATCTTTCCTTTCAGCTTTATCTCTTCAGCTGTGTTAGACGGCGTGGATATATCGATATATCTAATTTCATACCAATCTCCAATGTGGACAGTCTTTCCATCTATTGTGCGCGGAATCTTAATTATTACTTCAAAGATTCCAGTATTCTCGCCAGTTTCTAATAGACGCGATGAGTTTGCGTCAAATGCTGGGTTGGCAAGTGTTGTCCTGATTCCACCTTCGCCTCTATACTCTAGTCTGTTCAAAGGAATTGTGTCAGTGTCTTTTGAATCCAAGTTAAAGTCTGGCTCGTAAATTCTTACAGTAAATTCACGACCAATTCTTTGGTTTGTTCCAGATGTTTGCACCTGCGCGTAGGTCTTTGCTAAGGGGATTGACTTTGTGGTAGAACTTTTTTCTCCTGTGGCATCGGATTGATCTAGATATCTTATCTCCAGTATGTCGTCTTGTGTCAGTGGTCTTCCGTTTATTGTGTCAGGAAGTTGAATCTTCAGAAAGAATTTTCCTGTGTTGGGTCCTGTCTCTGTCATGGTTTGTGGCCCTTGAATTGGAATTCCATTTATGGTAAATTCAAATAATCCTGCGGTAGGTATAACATCTATTCCATTAGGACTTGTATTCAGATCATCATCGTTGACGTAAAAATTCACCACACCACCCCTAGAAGCAGGAATGGTCTCTAGTGCTTCTGGTTTTCCGGATTTGCTTTGAACTGATGAACCTTTATCATCTTTATTTTGTGTAGGTTTTTCATACGTCTCATCAGTCTCTTTTTCTTGCTGTGCGGATTGTGCAATGATAATTGATACATGTCCTCTTTGCTCTAACTTTAATGCCGTTGATGGCTTTAGACATACTGGAACACCAGTAAAAATTAAAGCCAAGACTAGACCGGATTTGCAGATAATGTCTTTAGGTGCAACTCCACTTTGTAGCTGTTTTTTTGGTGAATCGATTGTCTTTCCAAATGCTAGATTTGAAGTTTCAGAGCTAAGAAGCATTGAAATTATTATTGTTATGGTAAAAATTTTGACTGACTTGCTTGTAACATCCAATGACTAACTATTCATGTTTTTATTTTAAAAGTGTTGAGATTATTTTAACACAAAAGCGCAGTTGGGTAGCGACCTAACTCTGTTCTTATGGCATGTGCGATCTTTATTTTTGCCCTGCTTCTTCTTACTGCGTTTTTCTTTCTAGTCCTTGCTGCCTTTTTTGCAGCCTTGCTTCGCTTTGCCGCATTTCTCTTTCTAGTTCTTGCTGCCCTTTTTGCTGCACGTCTTCGTGCTACTCTTAACGCCATGTTTTGAGATTTCAGTTTTTATACCATTATGCCTATCAGTCACAAATTCTTGTTTTGTTGATCTAATTTTTTGAATCGGCTTTGGAAAAACTCTCGATACTAATAATAGAAACTTATGATTTTACTAAGGAAGTATTGAACAGTGGTCTATCAAATACCTTAGTCAAAGACATCATGACAAGAGCCCTAATATCTGTAGACTCTGCAACAACGGTTTACCAGGTCGCAAAGATGATGCAAGAAGGAGGAATGGGTGCCATAATAGTCAAAGAAGATAACCTGCCCAAAGGAATAATTACTGATAGAGATTTTGCAATAAAAATTGCCGTAAATAAATACCCTTTGGATACACCAGTCCATAAAGTAGCATCATACCCCTTACAAACAATTAACTCAAATGAATCCATTTTGACTGCAGCGGATTTAATGTCTACAAAAAAAATTCGAAAGCTTGTCGTGGTTAATAATGGCAAAGTAGTTGGAATCATTACGTCAACAGACCTAGTAGATCAATTAGCTAAAATGAAAAATATCTAGTATGAAATGATGTGCTAGTTAGGATATAGTTGGCGCTCTAGCTCTTGCAGTTTTTCAATTCTTTTAAAAGTCAACGGATGTGTTCTAAAAATCTCGCCAAACTTGCTAAAGCTACTTTTCCTTTCCCAGTCCATTGCCTTTTCTACCTCTTCTGGAGATATGTGCTGATCAGCGTAGTAAGAAGAAAATTTCGAGACTTCGTAACTAGAAGCAACTGGATCAACAGCATAAAACGAACGCAGTGTTGAGTTTTTTACCTCTTGTTTTTGCAAGCTTAATCCATAAGTTATCTTTGCCAGCCCACTAGCAAGAAGACTGGGTCTTACCTGATGTCCTGCAAAATTGTCAGCATAATACTCTCGTAGTCTTGAAAAATACAGTATGAGAAGATTGGTTATAAAATAAACAGCAAATGCCCCTATTCCAATTAAAACAGCTGCACCTCCCTGATTTCTAGAACGGCCAAACATTGTAGATATTGCAATAAAATATGCAATTGTTGGAATCACAGATATGATTGTCATTACTGCCATGTCGTTGTGTTTTATATGACCAATCTCGTGTGCAATTACTCCTTTTACCTCGTCTGGAGTCAGCGTGTTAAGCAGTCCTCTAGTCAAAGTCAGGGTAGCGGATTTGCTTGTCCTGCCAAAGACAAAGGCGTTTGGCATGCCTGTATTTGCAATTGTTATCTTTGGGATCTTTGTCTTGTTTTTTATGCATATTTCATGGACAGTTTCTTCAACCCACGGAAATTCGTCTTTTTCTAACGGTCTCATGTTTGTGCTCCAGCGTACTATGACAGGTCCTATTGCCCACTGGATAAGACCCAAAATGATTGCCATTCCAACCATTCCATAAATTCCAATGTTGAAATAAAATCCCAGGCCTGCAAGTAAAGCAAAAAGCAAGCCAAAGACCAAGATCATCGTAAGGCTCATCGATGCTACGAGTTTTCCAATCATCAGAAATCGCTTTGTTTTATTGTAAATATAATCTGTTCTTGTGAAACTGGATGCTGCGAGCCGATTTAGAGATTGCTGATAAATTGTTGGTGTGAATCCAATAAGACTAGAACCAAGATTTGTGAATGTTGGACTTGATTTTACCCTTCAATTCGTCTGTGATCTCTTCAGGTTTCATGCCGTGATCCTTTGTGGCGTGAGATGCACATTGTGAGAGAATTTCATCTTCTGTCTTGCCCTTTGCTACAAAACCGCAGTCAAACCCAACATCTTTGCATTTGAATTTTAACACGTCATATTGAAATTAGATCAAGTAATTAGATGTTTGCAGGCATAGCTATACCACATCACTGGTTTATAACGTACTTTTCTGGAAGATCGATAAATAATAGTTCGGTTGGTTTTGTAGCCTTTAGTAGAAGGATGTTTTCATTTTCTACCTTGGCTGCATCTCTTGTTTGCATGATGTTATCGTTAATCTGCATATTGTCATCTATTACAAAGGCATAGGCTTTTCTTACCGGTCTTAATTCGTGTTTGATTTGTATACCTTCAGTCAAAGACGAAATGTAAAATGATACGTCTTGATGTATGTGTAATGCATCGGTTTTAGAATTTTCTGGCACAGCTATTGGTAAAAATTTGTTTAACCTTTGTTCCTTTGTGAATTTGCGTTGTTCCCATGAAGGTGCCAATCCTTTTTTGTTTGTAAATATCCACATTTGCAATAATCTTAACGAATCCTTTGTGGAATGGTTGTATTCAGAGTGTGTTATGCCAGAACCTGCAGTCATTGTCTGAACCTCGCCTGGTTCGATAATTCCTTTATTTCCAATGTTGTCCTTGTGCTCAAGTGTTCCATCAATTACATATGTTACAATTTCCATGTAGTGGTGTGAGTGAAAGTCAAATCCTGTCCCCGGCTTGATCATATCATCGTTAAAAACTCGAAGTGGTCCAAAATTCATCTTGTTTGGATCAAAATATTCTGCAAAGGAAAAATGGTGCGTAGTATCAAACCAGTCAGTCTTGTTTTGATAGTGTTCGTTGGATCTTGTTATGGTAATCATGGCATACTTACGTGCTACAAATATTTAGTCTCATTTATCGTATCAAGAAAGTTTATTCTAAAGCTTCATCTATTTTTTCATTCCAACCGTGCACAAACCTATTCTGCAGTTGTGACAAACATAGTCATCAGCTGGATTTTGACATCCGCAACTGCATGTACAGGTATAATCATTCATCACTTTACTTACGTCGAAGTTGCATATAACAAACGTCTTTGTGACAGGAATCCACTATCTTACAATCATAACCGGACATCTGGCATGATGCATGACCTTAAAGGAGACACTGCCAAGGAGTAATTCTTTAAAAGCGCCCAGTCCTCTGCTGCCCATTATAATCAAATCATAATTATTTTTATTTGCAACATCAATAATCACTTGGGCATGATCACCTAGTTTTAGTAATGTCTCCACTATGACATTATTTTTTATGGCTTGACTTTTACATTGTTCTAATAGCTTCATGCCATTTTCTTTGAGCTCTTCAATTAGCTCAAACGTGGTAGCGCTGTCTCCACTAAATGTAGAATCAAGCACAACATGGATTACATCTAGTTTTGAATTGCATTTTTGTGCCAAATAAATAGACTTTGCAAATGCCTTTTTTGCTGACTCGGAACCGTCTACTGCAACAAGTATCCTTGCAAACAACTTGTAATTACTTAGTAGTTGCTAATAATTTTATTGAAACCTAGAGTTTTCATTTTCTTCATGTGCTGTTATGGAACTGAGCTTGTCATTTACTGTGACAAGCATAGCCAGCGCTGCACCTGACATTATTATAGCTATGACAATACCAACTGCCAAACCTATGGTGGTCTTATTAGAGGCCATGAAATTCAAGCTATTAATCGTGAAGCTATTACTTAAGGACAGATATGATTTTCAGTTTTGATTTTGTATCTTTAGAATGGGTTAACTAAATTTTGTGCACTTTTTTCCTTTTTCTGACAAAAGATGTTATGATGTGGAAGATACAAGAGGATTTAGTGTCAGAAAAAGAGCCTGCAAAAAAGAAGAGTCTTTTGCAAGAATTTGTAACCTTTTTGCAGACATTTGGTGTCATCGGCCTTGCAATTGCGTTTGTAGTTGGGCAGGCATCGTCAAAGCTTGTCACCTCTATAGTTCAGAGCTTGGTTAATCCGTTTATTGGACTGATGCTTCCTGATGTGGATGCGCTAAACCAGCTCTCTTTTAGCATTGAGAACTCTACTTTTTCGTACGGCCAGGTAATTGCGGATTTTATCGACTTTGCCATAATTGCGTTTATAGTCTTTCTGGCATACAAGCAGCTTACTAGGTTTAAGCTTGTTGAAGATAAGACAAAATCATAATTCTTGACATAGGAATTATTCTTGATTCTCAGGTAAAAGCTTCAAAATTTAAGAAAAAATCACACCTTCAACTATGATTCCCTTTTATCTTACTTTTGACTCTATAGTATGTTTGGTATTTTGTTCAAGCTGTGGTAAAGAAGTTAGCTCAGATGAAAACTTTTGTCCAGGATGTGGCAAACCAATGAAAAGCGAACAAACTCCGACCAGTCATGAGATGCGCAGACCTACTGGAATTACTATTTTGGGAATCTTAGAAATAATTTCTGGAGTTATTTTGGCAATTCTTGCAGCAGTCTTTGGTGCTTTTTCTGGAATGATGGGAAATATGATGTTTGGTATGATGGGAGATTTTATGGGTGCGCTTGGTGGCATACTTGCGGCAGTTTTTGGAATCCTTGCAGCTATTTCATTTTTGATAGCTTGGGCTTTGTTTAGTGCTAAGAGGTGGGGAAGAATTGTTGTGATCATATTTTCTATAATAGATTTGATTGTAGAAGCTGTTTCTATTGGAGGAGGGAACGTATTTGCAATTGCTGGCATAATATTGGATGTCATAATACTTTACTATATGTGGAGGCCTCATGTTATTGCATATTTCAATAAGTGATGGACAAAAGCTAACTTGCTACAAAAAAGCAATAGCAACTTTTTAGATTCAAGCTTGTAGAAGACAAAATCCTAGCTAAATTATCCTTAAGTATTTGTAACAAGTTTAACTTTGCCATGAGAAAAATAATCCTACCTGAAATAATAGCTACAGTCTTTTCCTCAGGAATGTTTGCTGAAATGACACAGGTTGCAAATGCGGCAAATACAACACGTTCCATAAGCACATGAAAAAATCGTTAAAGATAGCAATTATTGCAGGTGTTGTTGTAGCGGCTGTAGTTTCTGCTTTGGCAGTTACAGCTCATCTAAGGTTGTCTGCCATTGAAGTAGGCGAGGAAAGACAAGGAAGAGATTACAAGGCTTCTAGCTATGCCTCATCTTTTTCAGTTTCAGCTAAATCTGGTTTGATGTCTGTAGCTTCAAACAAATCAGCTTGAGCTTCCCTTCTTCTTTTTATGTACAAGCTAATTCCACCAGCTGTCATTGTACCTAAAAGAATCACTCCAATGACAATCCACTCGACACTCATAACGACTTGAACTTCTTCATGGCTTCTTTTGTCATCTTTTCCAATTCTTCTTTTGAAATTATGGTAGGATCAGCTGAAGCTAAAGCCTTGTTATAATCGTCTTCTGAGTTTGATTTCATTTTTTTCTTTTCCATATCTATAGTCTACACTATGATTCAATAAAAAATGAATCGTCGCGTATAGTCTCTATGTAGTATGACTGACTGATGTATTGGATTATTGGTAACGGCAGGCTCACCCCTCGCCGAAGCTTGGGATCTACACCTCCATTCCATCAACGCCGTCTTCTGCGGCCATCCTATGTCTTACGACGGGTTGCCTTTTCTCGGGATAGGCTTCCTCCTTAGATGCTTTCAGGAGTTAGCCTAAATAGCTTAGCTGCTCGGCCTGCCTTGTCAGACAACCGATAAACCAGTGGCTACGCTGCTCTGTTCCTCTCGTACTCGGAGCAACTTCCCCTCAAGCAACCACGCTTCCATCAGGCAGAGACCGACCTGTCTCACGACGGTCT
>Ga0187892_10002614_pt1 | contig 35275 bp, 34 predicted proteins | sample MA1701073metaG_FD_139345 | JGI IMG/M metagenome (GOLD analysis project Ga0187892, IMG submission 139345) | Bio-ooze microbial communities from a basaltic lava cave in the Kipuka Kanohina Cave System on the Island of Hawaii, USA - MA170107-3 metaG ... | reverse complement strand
CCGGACGTCGTAGAGCCAGCCGTGCCACGGACAGGCCAGCCGGTGCCCGGTGAGCTTGCCCTCGCTCAGCGGGCCGCCCTTGTGGGCGCACACGTCCCCGCAGGCGTACACCGCGTCGCCCAGCCGGACGAGGACGACGCGCGCGCCGCCGAGGTCGACCAGCTTGGGTCGTCCGGCCGGGACCTCGTCCAGCGAGGCGACCCGGACGGGATCGCTCACATGTCCTCCTTCAGCACGTACGCGCGGTGAAGCCCGGTCATGTACTGCCAGCGCATCTCGGTGGCCTGCCGGACGGCGTCGATCGCCTCTTCCTGCCTCGCCGGCGTCGAGCAGTGCCGCTCGACGATCTGGTACCCGCGCTCGCCATGCACCTCGTCGGCCTCGATGTGGATCGCGAAGAACTCCACCTCGTGGTCGGTGAAGCCGTAGTGCGTCTTGAGGGGGGGCAGATTGCGCTTGTAGATGCCCGGCACCTGCGACTCCAGGCCGACCAGCAGCCCGGCGGCCGCGACGTGGAAGGGCTCGTGCGACATCTGATGACACCAGGCGGTGAGCCCGCGCGTCGTCGGCAGCTGGCGGGCGGTCTCCACGTCGCGCCGGCTCGCTCCGCAGGCCTCCGCGAAGCGGATGAGCAGGTCGACGTGCTTGGTCCCCGACTCCTCCTCGATGATGTTCTCGAGCAGGAAGTCGCGCGCGTCCGGGTCCGGGCACTGCCCGTACACGGTGGCGCACCAGCGCGGGAACTGCGAGACGTACTGGTAGTGCTGGCAGGCCCACTGGGCGAGCTGCATGCGAGCCAGCTCGCCGTTGACCCACTTTTCCGTGAATGGATTGAGCCGGCTGTGCCGGGCGTTCACGGCGTTCTCGAGCCGGCTGCGAAACGGTGTCATCGCGCTCATGGCATTCCCTCCTGGTGACGGATGTCGGCGGTGGTCAATTCAAGAGCCGGAAGATGCTTTCGCGGACGCGGCGCACGTGACCGACCATCAGCCGCTCCGCGGCGCGCACGTCTCCACGCTTCAGCGCGCTGATCATGGCGAGGTGTTCGTGCACCAGTCCCTGGACGCGGCGCGGAGCGAGCATCGACATGGTCCACACCGAGCGGATCTGCTGACGGATCCCTTCGAGGATGTCGGTGAGCTTCGCATTGCCGGCCTGCTTCACCAGATAGCCGTGAAACTCGTCCCCGAGCGCGCGCACCTCGGTGTAGGTCAGGCGCGGACCACGCGACTTGAGCTCGCGCAGGCGCACCTCGAAGCCGCCGAGCTCGTCGGCGTCGAGGCGGGGCGCCGCCAGCCGGATCGCCAGCGGCTCGAGCGCCTCGCGCAGCTGGTAGAGCTCCCGGATGTCGTCGTGAGACACCGTTCGCACGAACGCGCCCTTCTTCGGCACCACGCGGACCAGGCGGTCGCGCTCGAGCTTCGCCAGCGCTTCGCGGACCGGCGTCCGGCTCACGCCGAACCGATGCGACAGGTCCTGCTCGGTCAGGGGCTCCCCAGGATCGAACTCGCGCTCCAGGATGGCATGGCGCAGCCGCTCGTAGACCGTATCGGCCAGGTACGCCCGGGGGCGGCGGCGGCGCGGCATGGAGCGCATTGGCTCCTACAATCCTGTGGCATGGAAGATAGCTACAACTTGTATACAAGTCAACTCCCTCGAGAATTCCCTCGTTCTTGCGCTCAAAGACGTGGGCATCATCCTGGTGCCGATGCTGCCGGTCCTCGCCTTCATCCGCGAGTTGACAGAACCCTCCGAGGCGTCTACACTCCGCGAACATTTCCATCCCAGTTCGTCGGGGTCATACGCGCCGGCTCCGTGACGTCGCGCGCGCCCTAGCGATGCACAGCGTGGCGTTCGGGCCCGGAGCAGCACCCGAGGGAGGCCCAGGATGAAAGAGCAGAGGAGAGGGGGGAGAGTCGCGCCACTGATCGTCGCTGCCACGCTTGTTGCCGGGACCATCGGAAGCAGCCTGGGTGCGCCCGCCCTAGCTCAGGCCCCAATGGCCGATGCACCGACCTATGCGGTCGGCGACGAGTGGCGCTTCAGCTTCGGGCCGGCCAAGGTATCGGCCATCGAGGGCAGCCAGAGCGTCATGGAGTTCCCCGCCAGCCAGAGATGTCCGGGTTGTCGGTACTTCTTCGACGGCCAACGCACTCTGTCCAAGGTGGTCGGCAAGGACGGCAATGAGGTGAACGACCCATTGGTGGGACTGAAGTTTCTCGATTTCCCGCTCTCGGTGGGCAAGGAGTGGCGTCAGACCACGAGCTTCCTCAACGAACAGACCAACCAGCGCATCCCTCTGACGCATACCTTCCGGGTGCTCGCCCATGAGGAGGTCAAGACCAAGGCGGGGACGCTCAAGGCGTTCGAGATGTCGCATTCCCGGGACTGGCAAACCAGCGCCGGTAACCTCCAGGCGCGGCGCGACTGGGGGACAGCGATGTACTGGTACAGCCCGGAGGCCAAGGCCATCGTCAAGCGGCAGGTGATCTCCACGGGTGCAGTCCGCGTCTTCGGAACCGAGTACGAGCTCGAATCCTACTCGTTGAAGTAGCCGAGCGACGGAGCCATCGAGGGTCGGCTGGGCGGCCACGCACCCGCACTGCCCGGCTGATGCTTCCCGCCCGGGGGTCGGCAGTTCTCCTCACGATACTTCGACAAGAACGTCACGCGGTTCAAGGTCGCGCAGGACGACGGCAAGGCCCTCGACTCGGCCAAGTTCGCGCTTCTTCCGGTGGGCCTGGCTGGCCGTTCCTGGACTCTCCCCTGGAGTTGAAGAAGGAGTGGCGGATCTCGGCGCCGGCCTTTCCAGAGAGGTCAAGCGCGAAACTACGTGGTGGATGTCCAGGTCCAGGCCTCCGAGGACGTCAGGACGAGGGCGGGGACGTTCAGGCCTTCAAGATCTGGCGTCAATGGCAGGTAGTCGGGCGATTCAGCGGTGAGCTGGTGTCGTACACGCTCAAGTAGAGCGTCGGCTTGCTGGCCAGCAATCCACGAGCCCCGGTCTGCTTCGGCACCCGTGGTGTCGACGCCTATTTCGACGACGGCTTGCTGACTGGACCGGCCTCTCCCGGCCGAGGGTCGGTCTGGGCCAGCACCGCCTGGGTCTGAGCCTCGCGGTAGCGGCGCAGCGCGCGGCGGATCTCCGGGTGCTTGTTGGCGAGGAACGCGGCGGCGAGCAACGCCGCGTTGACGGCGCCGGGGTTCCCGATCGCGAGCGTGCCCACGGGGATGCCGGCGGGCATCTGCACGATGGAGAGCAGCGAGTCGAGTCCGTTCAGCGCGCCGGACTGCATGGGCACGCCGAGCACCGGCAGGATGGTCTTCGCCGCCGCCACCCCGGCCAGGTGGGCAGCCCCACCCGCGGCGGCGATGATCACCTCGAGCCCGCGGCCCTCCGCGCTGCCGACGTACTCGTCCACGAGGTCGGGCGTGCGATGCGCGGACATGACGCGGACCTCGTGCGGGATGCCGAGGGTGTCGAGCGTCTGCGCGGTCTGCGTCATGGTCGCCCAGTCCGACTTCGAGCCCATGATGATCCCGACGAGCGGCTTGGCGGCTTTCGGCATGCGCCGCATTGTATCAGCGGACACGCTGACCTGCACGATACGGGCCGCCGGGAGTCGGGAGTGCCCCTCGCTCCCGCTCGCCGCCGACATTTCAAGCGGGGGCGCCGCCGCGCCGGATCATCCGCTTCAGCGTCGCCTCGAGCACCAGCTCGCCCCGCTGATTGATGACCTCGTGCTTGTAGGTCACGATGCCCCGGTCGGCCTTCTTCGTCTCGCGCTTGTCGGTGATCGTCACCGACACCCGCAGGGTGTCGCCCGCGAGCACCGGCGCCACGATGCGGATGTCCCCACCGAGATACGACATCCCGGTGGCGTGGATCAGCCCCGTCTGCATGATCAGCCCCTCGGCGAGGCAGAACGTGAAGGCTCCGGGCACGGGCCGCCCCTTGAACACGGACTCCTTCGCCACGTACTCCATGTCCATGAACAGCGGCTCGTTGAAGCCGCAGAGATTCACGAACGTGGAGATGTCGGCGTCGTTGACGGTGCGGCCGAGCGTCTCGTACCGCGCGCCGATCTCGTGCTGCTCGTATGTCAGCCCTGGCTTGATCATGACTCTCCTTCCGCACGCCCCTCACCCTGCCCTCTCCCCTCTGGGGAGAGGGCAGGGGTGAGGGGGCGTCAAGTGACCACCGTTAGTTCATTCCCCCAGGTAGGCGCGGCGGACCTCCGGGTTGCCGGCGAGCTCGGCGGCGCGGCCGTGCAGCGTGACCTGTCCCGTCTCGAGCACGTAGCCGCGCACCGCGATGGAGAGCGCCATGGCGGCGTTCTGCTCGACGAGCAGGACGGTCACGCCCTGGGCATTGATCGTCTGCACGGTCTCGAAGATCTGCTCGACCAGCACGGGGGCCAACCCCATGGAGGGCTCGTCGAGCAGGAGCAGCTGGGGGGTCGCCATGAGCGCGCGCCCGATCGCGAGCATCTGCTGCTCTCCGCCGGACAGCGTGCCGGCCACCTGCGTGCGCCGCTCCTTCAGCCGCGGAAACACGGCGAACACACGTTCGATGTCACGGTCGATGCCGCCGTCCGAGCGTGTGTAGGCTCCCATGTGCAGATTCTCGATCACGGTCAGACGGTTGAAGATCCGGCGGCCCTCGGGCACGTGCGTGATGCCTTTCTCCACGATCTCGTGGGCCGGGATGGCGAGCAGTGACGCGCCGTCGAGCCGCACCTGTCCGTGCCGTGGCGCCAGCAGCCCCGACACCGTCTTCAGCGTGGTCGTCTTCCCGGCCCCGTTGTTGCCGAGGAGCGCCACGATCTCGCCCTTCGAGACGCGGAACGAGATGCCCTTCAGCGCATGGATCTCGCCGTAGTAGACGTGGAGATCCTCGACGTCAAGCACGGCCGTCCCCGGCGACGGCCCATTTCCTCCGTCCCAGATACGCTTCCACCACGCGCGGGTTGCGCTGGACATCGGCGGGGCGGCCTTCGGCGATCTTCTCCCCGTAGTCCAGCACGGTGACCCGGTCCGACACCTCCATGACGACGCGCATGTTGTGCTCGATCAGCAGGATGGTGAGACCGAGCTGAGTGACGAGTCGCCGCAGCAGGTCCATCAGCAGCCGCGCCTCGCCCTGGGTCATCCCGGCGGTCGGCTCGTCCAGGAGCAGCAGGGCCGGCCGGGAAGCGAGCGCCCGACCGATCTCGAGCCGGCGCTGGTCGCCGTACGGCAGGTTGCGCGCGACCTCGTTGGCCTTGTCCTGGAGCCCGGCGATGCCCAGGAGCTCGGCGCCGCGCTGCCAGAGCGCGTGCTCCTCGCGCTGCCATCGCGGGTTGCGCATGAGCACGTCCCAGAGCCGGAGGTCGACCCGCGCGTGCATGCCGACCAGGATGTTCTCGGCCGCGGTCATGTTGCGGAACAACCGGATGTTCTGGAAGGTGCGACAGACGCCGAGCGCGGTGATCTCGTCCGGCCGCTTGCCCAGGAGCGGCACGCCGCCGAACGTGACCGCGCCCTCCTCCGGAGCGTAGATCCCCGTGAAGACATTGAAGAGAGTGGTCTTGCCCGCGCCATTGGGCCCGATGATCGAGGCGATGTGGCCCTCTTCGAGCTCGAAGTCCACGGCGTTCACGGCGACGAGCCCGCCGAAGCGCTTGGTGACGCCCCTGGCCTGGAGGATCACCGCCACCGTGGACCCCTCACTGCTGCGCGCTCCCCTGGAGGTCCCGCCGCCGGCGCTTGGCGGGGAGGATGCCCTGCGGGCGGAAGATCATCATCAGGATCAGGATCAGGCCGAAGACCATCCTCTCGTACTTGGCCGGCTCGAACTGCGTCGGCAGATTGGCCAGGTTGAACCCGAAGATCTCCAGGCCGGCGTTGCGCAGCTCGTTCAGCCACAGCGACATGCCCTTGAGCACCTGCAGGTTCAGCACCGTCACCACGGTGGCGCCGAGCACCGCGCCGGGGATCGAGCCCATGCCGCCCAGGATGACCATGGCCAGCACGCCGATGGATTCCATGAACGTGAAGGACTCCGGATTGATGAACACCTGCTTCGCCGAGAACAGCACGCCCACGGCACCCGCGAAGGAGGCGCCGCAGGCGAAGGCCAGGAGCTTCATCCGGACGAGCGGGACGCCCATGGCCTGGGCGGCGGTCTGGTCCTCGCGGATCGCTTCCCAGGCACGGCCGATGTGCGAGTCCTCGAGCCGGCGATTGACCAGCACCGTGACCCCCACGATCAGCAGCACGAGGAAGTAGAGATACAGAGGGTAGACGACGTTCGGGTTCACCTCGATGCCGAGCGCTTCGAGGAGCGGGGCGAAGAAGATGGGCGGGCGCGAGATGGGCGTGATGCCCTTGGGGCCGTTCGTGAGGTTGATCGGCTTGTCCAGGTTGTTCGCCAGCACCCGGATCACCTCGCCGAAACCGAGCGTCACGATGGCCAGGTAGTCGCCGTGCAGCCGCAGCACCGGCAGGCCCAGCAGGATGCCGGTGACCGCCACCACGGCCACCCCGACCAGCAGGAACACGAAGAACCAGCCGGACGGCAGGGGAAAGGTCGTGCCGCCGAAGATGAGATTCGCCTGCGGCGAGCCGAAGATCGCCCAGCAGTAGGCGCCGACCGCGAAGAAGGCGACATAGCCGAGGTCGAGCAGGCCGGCCAGCCCGACGACGATGTTGAGCCCGAGCGCGAGCGCGACGAAGATGCCGACCTGGATCGCCACCTCGAGGTAATAGCCGTTGATCGAGCCCAGGACGGGCATCAGCACGCCGAGCGTGCCCGCGGTCAGCAGGGCTTTCAGCCAGCCCGGCATGCGCGCGAAGTACAGCAGCAGGATCGAAGCCTGGAAGAGCATGAACACCACGACCGAGCGCGGGAAGTGCGCCACGCCGTAGGCGGTGGCCGCGAGCAGCGCCGCCACCAGCACCGTAGCCGGAGCGGGCCGATCGAGCAACTGGATCAGCCCGGCGCGTGCCGTCGCCAGCATCAGGCCCGCTCCCGCACGATTTCGCCGAGGAGCCCCTTCGGCCGGAAGATCAGGATCAGGATGAGGATCGAGAACGCGAAGATGTCCTTGTACTCGGCGCCGAACGCACCGTCGGTCAGCAGCGAGAGGTACGAGGCGGCGAAGGCCTCCAGCAGCCCCAGGACGAGCCCGCCGATCATGGCGCCGGGGATGTTGCCGATCCCACCGAGCACGGCGGCCGTGAACGCCTTCAGCCCGGGGATGAAGCCGGTGTACGGATTGATGAGCCCGTACTGCACGCCGAACAGCACGCCGGCCGCCCCGCCCATCGCGCCGCCGATCAGGAACGTCAACGAGATGATGCGGTTGACGTTGATGCCCATGAGGCTGGCCGCGGCCTGGTCCTCGGCGACCGCGCGGATCGCCGTGCCGATCTTGGTGCGGTTGACGAGCACGTGGAGGCCCCACAGCATCAATAGCGCGGCCACGATCACGACCAGCGACTTGACCGAGACGTCGATCGTCTCCGTCAGCTCGAAGCGCCGGTTGAGCGGCTCCATCGTGGGGTAGACGAGATTGAACGCGTTGTTCCAGATGGACTCGAAGAGGCGAATGGCGTCCTGCAGGAAGAACGAGACACCGATCGCGGAAATGAGCGGGATCAGGCGCGGGGCATGTCGCAGCGGCCGGTAGGCGGCGCGCTCGACCAGGACGGCGAGCCCGCCGCTGACGGCCATGGCCGCCACCATGATCAGGAGGAGTACGAGCACCCACGGCAGGCTGTCCAGCAGGCCGGCGTGCTTGAGCCCGAGCAGGATCTCCACGCCGACGAACGCGCCCACGATGAAGATCTCCGAGTGCGCGAAGTTGATGAACTCGAGCACGCCGTACACCATCGTGTATCCGAGCGCGATCAGGGCGTACATGAAGCCGAGGATGAGCCCGTCCAGCAGGACCTGCGGGAAGATGCCGATCAGGAGTTGAAGGTCCATCGGCACTCAGCCTGGAGGGGAGGAGCGCGGGAGGGGCGAGCGCGTCGCCCCTCCCGCTGATGACCGCGTGAGAACGCCTACTTCTTGGCAGCCGGGGCCGGGATCGTGAGCTGCTTGACGATCTTGTTGTCGCCCCACTTGCCGGGTTCGTCGCTCGCCACCTGCAGCACGAAGTACTGCGCCTTCTGCCGGTCTCCCTTGGAATCGAAAGCGATGTCGCCCGTGATGCCGTTGAGCGTCGTCTTCCGCACGGCGGCCGCGACGTCCTCGCGGCTCAGCTTGCCGCCCTTGGCCGACTGCTCGATGGCCTTCAGCGCGATGTTCGTTGCGTCGTACGCCTCCGCCGCATAGGGCTCCGGGTTCTTGCTGAACTTCTTCTTGAAGTCCTCGACGAACGCCTTCGCTTTCGGCAGGGCCGAGGCGGGCCCGGCGGCCGAGGTGTAGTACATGCCGACCACGGCCTTGCCCGCGATCTTGGTGAGGTCCGAGGAGTCCATGCCGTCGGGGCCCATGAACTTGGCCTTGACGCCCTTCTCACGCGCCTGCTTGAAGAACGGCGCCGCCTGGTCGTAGATGCCGCCGAAGTAGATCACGTCCGGGTTCTTGGCCTTCATCGGCGTGATGATCGGATCGAAGTTCGACTTCTCCTCGGTCCCTTCGAAGCCGAGGACGTTGATCCCTTTCTTCTTCGCGTCGTCCCGGAAGAACTCGGCGATGCTCTGGCCGTACTGGGTCTTGTCGTGGATGATGTACGCGCTCTTGACCTTCTGGCCGGCGGCGAACTCGGAGCCCACCACGCCCTGCACGTCGTCGCGCCCGCACACGCGGTTGACGTTCAGATAGCCGCGATCGGTGACCACCGGGTTGGTGTTGGCCGGCGAGATCATCGTCACGTTCACTTCCTTGTAGACCTCCGAGGAGGGGATCGCCACGCCCGAGTTGAGGTGGCCGATCACGGCCATGATGTCCTTGTCGGCGATGATGTTCTTCGCGTTCGCGACGCCGACGTCGGGCTTGGCCTGATCGTCGAACGGCACCAGCTCGACCTTGTACCCCATCTTCTCCAGGTTGCCCTTGAACTTCTCGACCGCGAGCTGCGCGCCGAGCTTGATGCCCTCGCCGAGCGCGGCCTGACCGCCCGACAAGGGGCTCTGGGTGGCGATCTTGATGGTGCCCTTGCTCTGAGCGTCGACCGCGGCGACGCCTGGAATCACCAGCGCCAGCGCGGCGATCAAGATCGGAAGATGGCGAACTCGCACGTGTCTCATCGGTGCCCTCCTCTAAGGCGGAACGGGTGGGGTTACAGGCGCCGCCATTATAGCGGGTTTTGTCGCCTCGTCAATTTGACTCCGGCCTGTTCACGCACGCGCGGCCGCTGCTGCGCCAGGCGCGCTAGCAGCCGGCGTGTCGCGCCCTCGGGGTCGGCCGCCGCGCAGACGGCGGAGATCACCGCGACGCCGTCGGCGCCAGCCGCCATGACCGAGTCAACGTTGTCCTCGGTGATGCCGCCGATCCCTATCAAGGGAACCGGTATCTCGTCGCGAAGTTTCCGGATCAGTCCGGGTCCGACCAGCTGGAAATCCGCCTTGCTGCCGGTCGGGAACATGCTACCGACCGCGACGTAGTCGGCGCCGTCGGCCAGCGCCCCCCGCGCCTGCTCGGGGCCGTGGGCGGACACGCCGAGCACCAGGCCGGACGGGAGAATCCGCCGGGCGGTCGCGGCCGGCAGGTCGTCCTGACCCACGTGCAGGCCGTGGGCGTCGACCGCGAGGGCCAGATCGGCGCGATCGTTCACGATGAACAGCGCGCCCGCCGCCTCGCAGCGCCGGCGCAGCGTGCTCGCCAGCGGGTACAGCTCCGACATCGGACGCGTCTTGTCCCGCAGCTGCACCAGGCGGCAGCCGCCGGCGAGCACGGCCTCGAGGAGCTCGACGGGGTCCCGCTCCGGCGCCGCGGAGCGGTCGAGGATCACGTAGAGGGGAGAGGGCAGCGTCACGGCCTCGAGGGATTAGAGGCTCTGCTCGAGCCGCGGCAGCGTGAACTCCCCGGCGAGGAAGACCGGGTCGGCCAGCAGCTTCAGATGGAAGGGGATCGTGGTCTTCACGCCCTCCACCAGGGTCTCGGACAGGGCGCGCTGCATTCGCGCGACCGCCTCCGCGCGGTCCCTGCCGTACACGATGATCTTGGCCAGCAGGGAGTCGTAGTTCGGCGGCACCGTGTAGCCCGGCATCATGTGGCTATCGACGCGGACCCCGAACCCCCCCGGCGCCACCCACGTCGTGACCCGGCCGGGCGAGGGGACGAAGTGCTCGGGATCCTCGGCGTTGATCCGGCATTCGATGGCGTGCCCGGTGAACCGGATGGCGGACTGCTTGTAGCCCAGCGGCTCGCCCGAGGCGATCCGGATCTGCTCGCGGATCAAGTCGATGCCCGTGACCAGCTCCGTGACCGGGTGCTCGACCTGGATCCGGGTGTTCATCTCGATGAAGTAGAACGCGCCGCTCCGATCGACCAGGAACTCCACGGTGCCCGCCGAGACGTAGTTGACCGCGTTCGCCACCGCCAGCGCCGCCTTGCAGAGCCCCTCGCGGGTCTGGCGGGTGATCGCCGGCGCCGGCGATTCCTCCAGGAGCTTCTGGTGACGGCGCTGCACGGAACAATCGCGCTCGCCCAGGTGCACCCGGATGCCGTTGCGGTCGCCCAGCACCTGCACCTCGACGTGGCGCGCCTCCTCCATGAACTTCTCGAGGTAGAGCTCCGATGAGCCGAACGCGGCGCCCGCCTCCGCCTGACAGGTGGCATAGGCGCGCGCCAGACTCTCGCGCTCCCGCACGATGCGCATGCCGCGTCCGCCCCCGCCGGCCGAAGCCTTGACGATCACCGGATAGCCGATCTTGTCCGCGGTCGCCTGGGCTTCGTCGAGCCCCTCGAGCGGCCCTTCGCTGCCCGGCACCAGCGGGGCGCCGGCCTGCTTCGCCATCGCTCGCGCCTGGGCCTTGTCGCCCATCAGCCGGATCGCCTCCGGCGAGGGGCCGATGAAGGTGATGCCACAGGCGCGGCAGATCTCGGCGAAGGCCGCGTTCTCCGCCAGGAGCCCGTAGCCGGGATGAATCGCCTCGCTGTCGGTGATCGCCGCCGCGGAGATGATCGCCGGGATGTTCAGGTAGCTCTGCCGGGGCTCCGGCGGGCCGATGCAGATCGACTCGTCCGCCAGCTTGACGGGCAGCGAGTCGGCGTCGGCCGTCGAGTGCGCGACCACGCTGCGGATGCCCAGCTCCCGGCAGGCCCGCAGGATGCGGAGGGCGATCTCGCCGCGGTTGGCGATGAGGATCTTGTGCAGCATGAGGCCTTGTCAGCGCCGGTCCGGGTAGGCGATCACGGTCGCGGCTCCCGGCGGGAGGCTATCTGAGCGGCTCCACCAGGAACAGAGGTTGGCCGTACTCGACCGGCTGGGCGTTCTCCACCAGCACCTGCGCGATGCGGCCGGCGAGCTTGGCCTCGATCTCGTTCATCAGCTTCATCGCCTCGATGATGCACAGCACCTGGCCCTCCTTGATCACGTCGCCTTCGCTCACGAGCGGCGGCGAGGTCGGTTGCGACGCGCGGTAGAACGTGCCGACCATGGGGGCCTCGATCGTGATCAGATTGGAGGCGGTGGGAGCTTCCAGGGGCGCCGGCTGCGGGTGTGCGGCGCCGAGCGACTCCCCGCGCGCCGCGGGGGCCGGGCCGGCCGCCGGCGCGTGCTCCCGCACCACGCGGATCCGCGTGCCGCCGGATTCCACCTCGAGCTCCGCCAGGTCATGGCGGACGGCGAGCTCGACGAGCTGCTCGACCCGGCCGGCGACATCAGGCGGGCGGCCTGCCCGCGGACCATCGCCACCTCGCCGCCGCCTGGCCATCTCCTAGCTCGAGGTGGCGACGCGTCCGAGGTAGTCGCCGCTCCGCGTGTCCACCTTGACGACGTCCCCCTCGTTGAGGAAGAGCGGCACCTGGATCACCGCGCCCGTCTCCAGCGCCGCCGGCTTCGAGCCGCCGGAGGCGGTGTCGCCGCGGATACCGGGGTCGGTCTTCACGATCTGGAGCTCGATGAAGTTCGGCAGCTCGACGCTCACGGGGCTGCCGTCGATGAACAGGATCTCGACCTCGGTGTTCTCCTTGAGGAAGTCGCGCGCATCGCCGACCTCGTCGGGCGACAGGGAGATCTGATCGTAGGATTCCAGATCCATGAAGTGATACCGGTCGTCCTTGTAGAGATACTGCATACCCTTCTCGTCGAAGTCGACCAGCTCCACCTTCTCACCGGCCCGGAACGTATTGTCGATCACCCGGCCCTGCCGCATGTGCTTGAGCTTGGTCCGCACGAACGCGCCGCCCTTGCCGGGCTTCACGTGCTGGAAATCGACGATCGTGTACGGCTCGCCGTCGAACTGGATCTTGAGCCCCTTCTTGAACTCCGCCGTGGACACCTGCATTCGCTAGAACCCCTTCCGTCGCTGAGTCTTCATGCGCAGCGCTTCCTCGAGCCGCTCCCGGGCGCGGGCATGACCCGGCTGCTTTTGTAAGATTCGCAGGAAGACCTGCGCGGCCTCGTCGGCCAGCCCCTGCTCGAGGCACACCCCGCCGAACGTCACCGTGGCGAACGTGTCGTCGGCCAGAAGCCGTCCCAGCGACGACCCGTCGGACACGCTGCTGCCGCCGCCGAGCACTCCGAGAAGCACGCGCGACTCGCGGTCTTCCGGATCCAGCTTCACTGCCTCCTCGAGATGCGCCACCGCTTCGTCCAGCCGTCCGGCGCGACGGTGCAGCTCGCTGGCGAAGCGATGGCCCTGCGGGTCCCGGGGATTCGTCTCGAGGATGGTCCGCACCTCGCCGAGGGCTGCCTCGGCCTGGCCCTGGTCCAGGAGCGACTTGGCCAGGATCAGCCGCGCCGTCGCATACGCCGGAAACCGCTCGAGCCCCTCGCGGCAGAGCCTGATCGCCTCGTGGGTGCGTCCCATCTTGCGGTAGGCGTCGGCCAGCGGCGCGAAGGCCAGCGACGCCGGATCCTTGGCCAGCCGCTCTTCGTAGCGCCGGATGGCCGAAGCAGCCGCGGGATCCTCGGCGACCGTTTCCCCGCCACTCCGAGGACCCGGGTGCACCATGCCAGACCTTTTATACGTGCCTCCGGGGGCTCCGTCAATCCGACGGCTCGCGCCCGCGAGGCGCGTGAAGCCTGCGCAGCAGGATCCCGAGAGCTCGCAGGCGGCGTTTCAGTAGCTGCGAGGAGTCTGTCCGACTGATCTGCGGCGCTGCTCACTCGGCCACTACGGGATCGAGGTTCCGCTTCGAGCGCCGGCTTCGCCGGCGCCAGCCCGTTCTGGGGGAGGTCTCGGAGGGGGCCGTCGAGGCCCCCTCCGACTCTGCTTAGGCGGGGACCAGTTCCTCGAGCGTTTGCAGGACGGCCGCCGGGGGCACCTCGTACACCAGGCGATGACTGCCGATCTCGGGCGCGAAGACGAAGGGTACGCGACCGTCCTTGGCCTTCTTGTCCCGTCTCAGCGCGTCCAGGATCGCGGCCGGAGCGGCGCCGAGCCCGGTGACGGGGAGACCGGCCGCGCGCAGCAGGCGGACCTGCCGCGCCGTGGTGGCGTCGCTCGCGATGCCCAACCGCTCCGCCAGCCGCGCCTCGGCCACGATTCCCAGCGCGACGGCCTCGCCGTGCGCCCAGCGGGTGAAGTCGGTGGCGACCTCGAGCGCGTGCCCGATCGTATGGCCATAGTTGAGCACGTGACGCAACTCGGCCTCCCGCTCGTCGCGTTCCACGATGCTCGCCTTGATCTGGCACGAGCCCGTCACGACGCGCGCCACGGTCGGGAGGTCGCGACGGAGCAACGCGTCCAGGTTCTGCTCGAGGTCGGCGAAGTAGCCGGCGTCCAGCACGATGCCGTGCTTGATCACTTCCGCCAGCCCGGAGCGGAACTGGCGCTCGGGCAGCGTGCTGAGCGTCGCCGGATCGACCACCACCAGGCGCGGCTGATGGAAGGCGCCGATCAGGTTCTTCGCGCGCGGATGATCGATCGCGGTCTTGCCGCCGATCGAGGCGTCCACCTGAGCGAGCAGTGTCGTCGGGACCTGAATCAGGTTCATCCCGCGCATGTACGTGGCGGCCACGAAGCCGGCGAGGTCGCCGACCGCGCCGCCACCGAGCGCGACGACCGTCGAGGTGCGGTCACAACCCGCCTCGAGGAGCCGATCCCACGCCTCCCGCGCGACATCCAGCGTCTTGGCATCCTCGCCTTCGGGGACGAGGAGCGCGGTGACCTCGTAGCCGGCGGTCTCCAGGCTCTGACGCAGGAGGCCGCCATACCGCTTGACGATGGCGGCATCGGTGACCAGAGCCGCCTTCCGGCCGACGCCGAGCTTCGTCAGCTCCGCGCCGACCCCCTCGAGCAGGCCGGGTGAGACGAGGATCCGGTACGAGCGCGCCGCGAGGGTGACCGCGATCTCGGTGCGAGAGGACATGCCCCATCTTACAGCGGGCGAGGCCAGTCCTCCTCGGCCGCGTCACCACGAGCGTCGGTCCTGCGACAGTGTCAGCCATGCGATGCCCGGTGCCCACGGCGGCGGATGCGGATGGCTGGAAAATGCCGCGGTTCCGCACCTTTCCTTGCCGCTGGGCGGGGTTCGGGCTGGCGCGTGACTTGCACCGGTCCCCCCCGGGGAGCACTGTCCGGTGATACCAGGGAGCCTTGGCAACATGGGACTCCGACAACTCACGGCGCACACCGGGTTGCGGAACCAGCGAGGCTCCAGTGCCGGCGAGCTCGTCCTGGCCCTGGTGCTCACCGGGATCATGGTGGCCGTCGGCACCCCGCTGCTGATCGCCTCGTCGCGCGGCGCCGCCGTCAACGGCGCGGCGCGGGAAGTCAACACCGGTCTCAACCAGGCGAAGCTGCTGGCCGTGAGCAGCAGACAGAACGTCTGTGTCGAGTTCGGCAGCGGCGGGTATCGCTTCCGTCTGGGCGCGTGTAACGGCGCGGCCTGGATCGGGTCGAACACGAACGGGACCGGTCTGATGGCGATTCTGGACAACGTGACCGTGAGCGGCAACAGCCCGATCTTCACGCCGTTCGGCAACGCGAGTCAGTCGGGGACGTTGACCGTCACCGACAACAAGGGCAGCACCTTGACCGTGACCGTCTTTCCGTCCGGACGGAGCACGATCCCGTGAGTCGAGGAAGGTCCGTGAGGCCCATCCGACGCAGCACAGTCCGTCGCCTGATCGGCGATCAGCACGGGTTCTCGCTGTCGGAGCTGCTGGTGACGACCACCATCGTGGGGTTCATCATGGCGGGCCTCTCGACGACGTTGATGACCGGGAACTCGGTCGGCGTGACGAGTCGGGGCCGGGCCGAGTCGCAGCAGTCCGCGCGGGCGGTCCTGCTCGTCGAGGAGGATCTCCGGCTCGTCGGCTATGGGTATCCCCGCGCGCTCGTCCCGATCACCGCGGCGAGTCCCACCGCCGTGACCTTCTGGGCGGACCTCACGGACGCGTCGACCGTGCTCTCGAACGGCGTGAATCAAAATGACACCACCCTGCCGGTGGCGAGCGGGGCCAAGATCGCGGCCGGCAACACGATCTACCTCATGAACACGGACCTGTGGCTGACGGCAACCGTCTCCTCGGTGAGCGGCAACACCATCACCGTTCCCGCGGAGAGCATCACGAGCGGCTTTCCGGGCGGAGCGCAGGTCGGCCGCCCGCGACTGGTCCGCTACTGCTGGAACGGCGTGAGCGCCTGCCCCAATCCGGCGGCCACGCCATGCAACACCGGCCTGGGAAACACCGTCTGCCGGGACGCCGGGGATGGGACGGGCTTCCAGCCTCTCGCGGATGGCGTCAAGACCTTTCAGCTGACCTACTTCGATGGGACGGAGACGCAGATTGCCGCCGCGAACCTCGCCGCGAACCTGGCGAACATCCGGCGGGTCACGATCGCGATGACCGCCCAATCCGGGATCGCGCCCAACATCGGCGCCGTCTCGGTGCGATCCGCGGTGCGGCCGCGCAACCTGCCATTCAACTGAGAGAGGCCTGATGGCACACCGTCGAGCGTTCCGAGCGCGCGTGAGGTCCGAGCAGGGATCGGCGCTTCCGCTCGCGCTCTTGTCCTTGCTCCTCATCTCGCTCTTGGGGTTCACGGTCGTCGCGATGGGGCTCACCGAGGTCACGATCGCCACGAACTGGAGGGCGTACAGCCGGGCCTTCTATGCGGCCGACGCCGGCATCGAGTCTGGAGTGAACAGCCTCCGGGCGCTGCTGTCACTGGGGCCGAATCCGACCGCCGAGCAGCTGGCGGCGATCACGGCGCCGTCGCTCAACACGATGTCCCAGGCCCAGCTCTCGTTCGTGCCGTCACCGCCCGCGCCCCCATTCGTGGCCCGTATCGTGACCAATCCGCCCAGCTTCACGACCTCGTTCACCACCGGCCCGTTCGCCACCTTGACCGGGCGGGCGACCAACTACCGCGTCACCTCGCAGGTCACCGGCCCGGGGGCGGTCCGGGCGAACCTGAGCCAGATCTTCTCCTACGTGCAGGTGCCGCTGTTCCAGTTCGGCGTCTTCTACGGAAAGGGCGTCGATCTCGAGATCGCTCCCGGCCCCAACATGACCTTCAACGGCCGGGTGCACTCCAACAGCAACATCTACGTCGGGACCCAGGCCACGCTGAGCTTCCAGTCGTACATGACCACCACCGGGAGCATTTACCGCCGGATCAAGCGGGATCCGGCGATCCCGTGGAAGAATCATCCGCAGATCATGGACGCCGGGGGAGTGTACCAGACGCTCGACTTCGATCACGAGTACCAGCAGGGGTTCGCGACGCAGTGGCCGTCCCCGAACGACTGGAAGAATTTCGCGCTGAGCCGGTTCGGGGGCCAGGTGCGGGACAGCGCGATGGGCGTCGGCGAGATCATCCCGCCGATCCCCGAGCTCTTCGTCAACCCGAGCAACCCCGACGTGGTGTCCCATCAGCTCATCGAAACGGTCAACGTCTCGGACCCGCCGGCACTGCAGGCCGCGAAGCTGTATACGCAGGCCGGTCTGCGCATCATCAATGGGGTGGCGACGGACCAGAATGGCGCGGCGGTCTCGCTGCCGGCGGGGGTGGTCACCACGAACAAGAGCTTCTGGGACAACCGTGAGCAGCGCACCATGAGCATCACCGAGCTGAACGTCGGAAGCCTGATCAGCAGCGGCAAGGCGCCGGCCAACGGCATCCTCTACATCGCGAACACGTCCGTGAGCACCGGCGTTGCGGTGCGTGTGGTGAACGGGGCGACGCTCCCGAGCAACGGGTTCACCGTGGTCTCCCAGAACCCGGTGTACGTCCAGGGCAACTACAACACCCTGGGCAGCTTCACGACGTCGACCGGCGGCACGGCCAACCACGTGCCGGCCGCCATCCTGGCCGATGCCATCACGGTGCTCTCCAACAACTGGGGGCCGAACAACTCCGACACCAAGGGCAATCTGAGCACCTCGAACCGGCCGGCGACCAACACGACGGTGAACGCGGCCTTCGCGACCGGTCCCAGCGCCGAATCAGCCCCGGGCGCGGGCAACGGGCAGCTCGAGAACAACATCCGGTTCCTGGAAGACTGGAGCGGCGGGAAGACGTTCACGTACAAGGGCTCCATCGTCGATCTGTGGCACAGCCAGCAGGCGACCGGCAACTGGCGAAGCCCGGGCAACGGCAGCGGCCCCCCGCCTCAGTACTACCAGGCGCCGGTCCGGAACTGGAGCTACGACACGCTGTTCAATACCGATCCGCCCCCGGGAACGCCGTCGGGCGTCATCATGGTGAAGGGCGCATGGTCGCAAAACTGAGAAGCATCTCACGCGATCCGCGCGGCATGACGCTCGTCGAGGTCCTGTTCGCCCAGATGGTGCTGGTGGTCGGGCTCCTGGCGCTGCTGACCATGCTGGCGGCCGCCGCCGTGAACGTGGCCGGCGGAGGCACGCAGTCGAAGGCGACCGGCTATGCGCGCGAACAGGTGGAACAGCTCAGGGGCCGGCCGTTCGAGACCATCCTCGCCCCGCCGTTCTCGAGCGGCAACGACGTCCCCGAGCAGAGCGTCACGCGGTCGTGGACGGTGACCGTGGTGCCGGGCACCGTGGCGCCGAACCGCCTGGCGCGGATCACCGTGACCGTGCTCGTGAACCAGGCGCCGGCCACGCTCGGCACGCGCAACGCGATCATGGAAACGATGCGCTCGGAGTGCGGCGGGACGAACCTGCTTCAGTGCTGACCGGATTGCGTCATCCGGCCCTGACGTCCTGAGGCTCTCCGAGCGGCGTCGCCATCCGGACCGGGTGACGACGATCCCAGTTCATGTGGGCGGTCTCCACCTCCACCCCGCCGGCGTAGCAGTCCCGCGTGCAGAGCGACCGGACCCGGCTGCTGTCGCCGGCCGCGAGAGCCTGCCGGATCTCCTCGTGCTGCCAGTCCCGGCGGCGTACGTAGGCCTCTCTCAGCGGCGAGCCGAACGCGGTCTGCGGATCGCGGGTGAGCGAGCCCCGGTGATGGCGCCGGGAGTAGAGGACCTCCGGGAGATTGAGGATCGGCGAGAATCGGAGGAGCCGCCAGTTCAGATCGGTGTCGGCGCCGAACCGGGTGTGGCCGTCGAATCCGCCGTACTTCAGCAGCAGCCGCCGGCGGAACATCTGCGAGCCGTGCTTGGCCACGAACTCCTGGCGAAGCGGCCCGAGCGCCGTGCTGAACGACACGGGCCGGGTGACGGCGGCCAGCGACGTGTACACGGCGATCGAATGCACGAGACCCGACTCGTCCGGTCCGCACCGCCGCGGATCACCGAAGCGCGGCGGGAGGGTGGGCGGGAAGAACTGGTGGATGGACGTTCCGCACACCTCGACCTCCGCGTAGGTCATGGCCGCGATCTGCCGCTCGATCCGGCGCGGATGGCTCAGGTCGTCGACGTCCTGCATCGCGACGAACTCGCCGGACGAGAACCGGCTGATGACCCAGTTCTTGATCTGGTACGGGCCGACGGTGCGGGCCAGGCGGAGGACGTTGACACGGTAGTCGGCGCCGAACTGGTCTACGGCGCGCGAGTACGTATCGTCGGCGCTATGATCGTCGACGCAGACGATCTCCAGCGCCTGATGACTCTGCACCAGCAGCGACTTGAGGCACGGCTCGACGAAGGCCGAGGCGTTGAACATGGGGACGATGACGGTGACGGGGCGCTCGAAGGACGGCCTTCCGCTCCGGCGCACGAGATCGCGCGGGCTCAGTGAATCGATGAGCCGCATGAGGGCTCGACTGCCGGCGATCGCGGTAGCCCAGGGCATTCCGCCCCGAGCGATGCAGGTTTGACGCCAGCCGGCCGCGGCGGCGAAACTCGTTTAGATCCGGATGGTTACACCGACCTTCCGCCGGCTCAGCCCGCGGTCTGGACAGCTGCGGTCAGTCCGGGTGACACGGGATGACGGTCACGGCCGGGTCGGGGCCGCGGCGGCGCTTACCAGCCCTTCAGGTACTCCAGGTAGGCCTGATGGTTGCGGCGGATCTCGTCCATGCTGTCGCCGCCGAACTTGTCCAGGAACGCGCCGGCCAGCACGATCGCGACCATCGCCTCCCCGACGACGCCGGCCGCCGGGACCGCGCAGACGTCGCTGCGCTCCACCACGGCCTCGACGGCGGCCTTCGTGGAGAGATCGACCGAGCGGAGCGGCTTTCGCAGCGTGGAGATCGGCTTCATCACGGCTCTGACGACCACCGGCTGGCCGTTGGTGACGCCGCCCTCGAGGCCGCCGGCGCTGTTGGAGCCCCGGTGAAAGCCGGCATCCTTGTCGAACATGATCTCGTCGTGCACCTGCGAGCCGGGTCGTCGTGCGGCCTCGAACCCGAGGCCGAGCTCGGCGCCCTTGATGGCGTGGATCGAGCACACGGCCTGCGCCAGGAGCCCATCGAGCTTCCTGTCCCACTGCACGTACGAGCCGAGCCCGACCGGACAGCCGAGCGCGACCACCTCGAACACGCCGCCGAGCGTGTCGCCGGCGGCCTTGGCGCGATCGATGGCCTCGATCATCGCCTGCTCCACGCCGGGATCCGCGCATCGCACCTCGGAGCCCTCGGCGCGCCGCCGGATCTCGTCCCACGGGATCTCCAGCGTCTGGACCCGGACGCCGCCGATCTCCACGACGTGGCTCAGGATCGTGATGCCGAACTCCGCGAGCAGGCGCTTGGCCACGCCGGCGACGGCGACGCGCGCCGTGGTCTCACGCGCGCTCGAGCGCTCGAGCACGTTGCGGATGTCGTGGTGGGCGTACTTCATCGCGCCGGCCAGATCGGCGTGGCCCGGTCGCGGCCGGGTCACGGTCTTGGCCGGCGCGTCGGGGGGAGGGGCGCCGACGGACATCGTGCTGCGCCAGTTCTCCCAGTCGCGGTTCTTGATCGTGAGGCTGATCGGACTGCCGAGCGTGAGACCCCAGCGGACGCCGGCCGAGATGTGGACCTGGTCCTGCTCGATCTTCATCCGGCCGCCGCGGCCATAGCCGCGCTGCCGGCGGGCCAGGTCCTCGTTGATGTCCGCTTCGGTGAGCGGCAGGCCGGCCGGCACGCCGTCGATGACGGCGGTCAGCGCCTCGCCGTGAGACTCTCCTGCCGTGAGAAAGCGGAACGCCACCGTCCGCTCATCTTACCGGCCGGCCGGCGGCGCCGCAACCCGGCTGGCGAGCCCGCGCAGCACCGAGGGCGTGATGAACACGACCAGCTCGCGGCCATCCTCGGAGGTCTCCTTCTGCTTGAAGAGCCAGCCGAGGAGCGGGATGTCGCCCAGCAACGGCACCTTGCGCACGGTGTCCCGCTTGACCGCGGTGGTGACGCCGCCGATGACGAGCCGCTCGCCCTCGGTGATCAGCACGAGCGTCTCCGCCTTGCGCCGGTTGATGGCCGGCGGCTGCCCGCTGGTGCCGAGGTTCACGACCTCGCCGCGTGAGTTGTTCTCCACGATGACGACCATCTTGATCCGCGTGTTCTCCCGGTCCCCGACCTTCTCGCCGAGCACCGTGGGGGTGACCTCGAGCTTCAGCAGCGCTTCCTTGAACTGGATCTGGGTGCCGGCCGAGCTCACCGTGGCGTACGGGATCTCCTCGCCGAGCGACACGGCGGCCTTGTTGTTTTCCATGGTGATGATCTCGGGGCGGGCCAGGGTCCTCGTCTTGCCCTGGGTGGCCAGGGCCTGCAGCGCGAGATCCAGATTGAAGTTCTTGCCGACGATCCCGAAGAGCGCGCCGAAGGCCGGACTGGCGATCGTCGGCAGCGCGGTGATCGGCAGGTTCACGATGTTGCCGCCCGTCGGAACCCCGGTGAACGGGTCGATCGGGAGGAAGCTGCTCGGGCTGCCGATGTTGCCCGGGGTGAAGTTCGGATTCGGCCCGGGGTTGCCGAGCACGGGCGTTCCGCCGGGGAGCAGCGGGTCACTGAAGCCGCGCCCGACCAGCGCCGGCACCTTGCCCGGATTCGGGTGCATGACGGTCGCGCCGCCCCACTGCACGCCGATCTGCTCGAGCGCGCTCCGCTCGAGGATCTCCATGCGCGCCTCGATCTTGACCTGCGGCAGCGGCACGTCCAGTTGCTCCCGGAGCAGCTTCTTCAGCCGCTCGATGTCGGCCGCGTAGTGGCGGATGAAGATCGAGTTGGTCGGCGGGTACGCGCGGATGGTGATGCCCTTGTTGATCACGTCCTGGCTCACCGACACCACCGGCTGCGGCCGCGGCTGCAGCCCCATGCCGTAGAGCTGAGCGAACGGCGGCTCCGCGATGAGCGGCCCGCTCGGCGTCACGCCCTGGCTGGGCACCACCGCAGGGACGAGCCCGGCCGGCGCGGTTTGCTCCTCGTCCTCGTCCCGGATGCCGAGGATGCCGCGGAGCGTCTTGGCGACCTCCTTGGGATCGGCGTACGTGAGGCGGATCATCTCCTCCCGGAGCGGGCCGCGCGCCGCTGTCTCGGCCGCCGCCGCCTCGTCGGCCAGCCGCCTCTTCGCGACCTCCAGCTCCTTGCGCTCCGCCTCGGCCAGCTTCAGCCGCGCCTCGGCGAGCCGGATGCGCGCCTCGATCTCGTACCTGGGTTTCTGCTCCTGCGCTTCCAGCTCCTTCAGCTTGGCCTCGGCGGCCTGCTTCTCGAGCTCGATCTGCGCCTTGCGTCGGGCCTCGTCGGCGCGGATCTGGGCCTCGCGGTCCCGGGTCAACGCCTCGTAGGAGATGATCCGCATCACGTTGTCCTTCTCGATCTTGCGCAGCCCCTTCACCTCGAGGATCGTGTCCAGCGCCTGCTCCCAGGTCACGTTGCGCAGCGAGACGGACACCTTGCCCTTGACGTCGTCGCCCACGACCATGTTCCGGTTGCTCTCGGCCGCGAGGATCCGGAGCAGGTTGACGACATCGGCGTCCTTGAACTCGAGGGTGATGAGCTTGCCGCCGTCCGTCGGCGTGCTCTGCACGATCCCGGAGGGCGGAGGCGTCGTCGGCAGCGGAGCCGGCGCGGGTGCGGGTGCCGGCGGCGGTGCGGCGGGTGAGCTCTGAGCGGGCGTGGCCGGCGCGGCCTGGGCGATCGCCGGGGGAGCCGTCGGCGCCGGCGACGGGCCGCTTGGCTCGGGCGCGGCGCTCGGCGCCGCCTGCGCCACGGTCAGCTCTGGAGCGCTCGGGTCCGCGGCCGCGTTCCGCAGCGCTGCGGGGGCCGGCACCACCTCCGGCATCGGAATGGCCGCCGCTCGCTCGGTAGCCGGAGCGGCGTCGGGCACGGAAGCGGTCCCCCGCGCTGGCAGACTCACCGCCGCCGCCGCGACGGGTGGGGCTGGCGAGGCGCCGACCGGCGCCGCCGGCTGACCGGTCGGGAGCTCGAACACGACCCTGAGCCCGTCGGCGGACCGCTCGATGCGGTACTCCGCGCTCTGGCTGAGCTCGACGACCACCCGAGCGGCGGTGGGCCTGAACTGGCTCCCGCGGACTTCCTTGATCGGATCCGGCGCGACCGGCCAGCGCGATCGCCCGGCCGCGTAGACGGCGCCTTCCAGGTCGATCACGAGCCGCGGTGGAGAGTCCAGACGCGTCGCCTGATACTGCGGAGTGCCGCCGCTGGTACGGACGAGCACCAGCACGCCTTCGGCCGTGCTGTCGAAGCTGAGCGCTTTCAGCTGGACGGGAGCCTGTTGCGCCTGGGCGAGGACAATCCCCGCGCACGAGAACGCCACCACGATCAACACGGCCGTGATGCCGGCGTGTCTCATCAGGCGCTTCCCCCTTTCATCGGGCCCGTTGCTGAAGACAGCCCGTCGGCGGGCGCGGCCTCGCATCTGAGCGTCTTTGAGCCGCGTGCGGAATTCGCCGCACCCTCATCAGTCGGATACGAGCTTCAGCGTGAGGCTGGCGACCTGCCGGCTGCTTCGGCTGGCGAGCATGAACGTCACGGAGCGCGGGCTGATGTTGGCGACCTGGCCTTCGCCGAGCACGTCGCCCGGCTTCAGGATGTAGCCGAGCCCATCTGGCGTCTCGACCAGCGCCAGCAGCGACGTGCGGCCCTGGACGATGCCCACGAGCTTCACGGGGCCCAGGTTGAGCGGCCGTGTTTCCTCCTTCGCCAGCACGATGGGCGCGAACGGATCCCGCCGGCCCTTGGAGTCGTACGCCATCAACGGCAACGGCGCCCCGTCCTTGTCCTTCGGCACCGCGACGGCCACCGGAGTGGGGCTCGCGGGAGCTGCGGCCGGCTTCGGCGCCGCCCCCGCGGGGGCCGCGGCCGGCACCGGGGACGGCGCCGTGCCGCCACATGCCGCGGTCACGACCGCCGCGAGCACGACGAGCGCGGCACGAGATCCGGCGGCGCAATTCATCGAAGATCTCCGGGAAGCCCTGGGCCGCGCAGCGGTGAGGCGGCCGGCGCCGGGGCGGGTGCGGGGACCGGCGCCTGGGCGGCCGGCGGCGCGCCTTTCAGAGCCGGCGGCGGCGCGCCTTCGGGTCTCATCAGGTACGTCGCGAGCGTGAGATCCGCCCGGATCGTGCCGGTCGGGCGCTCGATGCCGGCCATGCGGAAATCGCCGAGGTTCACGATGCGCGGCAGCCGTCCCATCCGCGCGAAGAAGGTGCCGAACTGGTGAAAGCTCCCCTCGGACGTCACCGTGATCGGGACCTCGCTCATCACGTCGCGGTCCTCCGGCGGCTTCGGCAGGAACAGCGCCACCGCCAGCCCGGACTGGATGGCCAGGTCGGACACCTGACGGTAGAGTCCGGGCATCTCCTTCTCGGTGGGGAGTCGCTCCTGCGCGATCTTGAGCCGCTTGCGCAGCGCCTCGGCCTGGATCCTGAATGCCCGGAGGTTGGCCTCGTCGGCGCGGGCCTTCACCACCTCGGCCTTGAGCGCCTCGTTCTGCTGGTCCAGCGCGTCCCGCTCGGCGCCCTTGGGCGACAGGAACCCGAAGTAGGTGATGCCGGCGATGATGACCATGACCAGGGCGGCGGCCAGGATCTTCTGCGGCCGCGGCGCCTCCCGGATCGTGTCGAGAAAGCCCATGGCTCAGATCTCGAACCGGCACGTCACCAGGAACGTGATGATGCGCGGCGAGCGGGTCAGGTCCTGGCGCGACTCGATCAGATCCACCTCCTGGAACTTGCGGGAGGCCTTCAGGTTCGCCATGAAGTCGGACAGCGCGACGGAGGAGTACGTGGCGCCCGCCAGCCGGAGCACCTCTCCCTTCTCGTCGAGTCCCGTGAGCCACAGGTGGTTCGGGAGCATGTCGGCGAGCGCATCCATGAGATACGCGGGCCGGGCCTGGTTGCGGACGACCGTCTCGATGGCCGCCACGCGCCGCTCGAGGTCTTCCTTCTCCCGCTTGTAGCGCTGTCCCTCGGCGATGATGGGCTTGAGGCGGGCCAGCTCTTTCTGGTTGTCCTGGATCTCGACGTTCAGCCGGTTCACGTCGGCCGACAGCACCCACCAGTACGCGCCGAGGCCGAAGATCTCGATCATGAACGCGGCGGCGACCAGCAGTCCGAGGCCGGACTCCGACAGACTGAAGCGCCGTCTGGTGACCGGCGGCGGCGCGAGGTTGATCTTGATCATGCGGGCTTGTCCCCCGGGTGCCGGAGCGCGAGCCCGACGCCGACGGCCAGGAGCGGCTCCACCTCGGTCAGCTCATCGTCCGAGACCGCGGCGGCATGATCGATCCCCGCGAGCGGGCGCGCGATCTCCACCGGCACGCCCCACGACGACGACAGGAAGTTCTCGATGCCCGCCAGCTTGGCCCCGCCGCCGGAGAGCACGATCTTGCCGATGCGCTCCGACTCCGCGGTGGAGGCGAAGTAGTCGAAGATGCGCTGCACCTCCAGCGACAGCTCACGGGAGACCGCCTCCAGCGCGGGCACCAGGTCCTCCCAGCCGACGCCGACGTCCAGGCCCTGCTTGGCCGCCTCGGCCTTGTCGGCCGGGATGTCCAGGCGCTGGGCGATCGCGTCGGTGTAGTTATTGCCGCCGAACGGCACGTCGCGCGCGAAGATCGACGCCCCGCCACGGACCACGTTGGTCTTCATGACGCTGGCGCCGATGTCGATCAGGGCCACCGCTTCGCTGGCCTCGTCCGGATGATTGAACTCGTACTGGTTCTGGAGCGCGAAGGCATCGAGATCCACGACCACCGCCTCCAGGCCGGCCTCCTCGACCGCGGCGACGTACTCCAGCACCTTGCCCTTCTTGGTGGCGACCAGCAGGACCGACATGCTGGTCGCCGTCTCGCCGAGGATCTGGTAATCGAGGAAGACGTCCTCGATGGCGAAGGGGATGTGGTGCTCGGCCTCGAGCGTGATGGCGTCCGCCAGCTCCTTCGGCGTGGCTTTCGGGAGCGGGACGCGCTTGACGATGGAATCGCGACCGCAGACCGAGATGACCGCGGTGCCGCCGCCGACCCCGGCCTTCCGCATGCACTCCCGGATGGCGTCGCTGACGACGCCGGGCTGTTTGATCGTGCCCTCGCCGATGGCGTCCCGAGGCAGCGCGACGGCGGCATAGGCGCGCAGCCCGTACTCTCCCTGGTGCTCGGCCAGCTCGACCACCTTGATGGAGCTGGAGCCGATGTCCAGCCCGAAGGTCGCCGGCCGTTTCCGCAATCCGAACAGCCCCATTCGCGGCTCCCGACCCTCCCTACCCTCGGCAACCGGGTGGGAGGCTCTCGTCATCGAGCAGACCGGGGACGCCTCCTTGGTTGTTGGCCCCGCAGTGTACAGACCCTGGACGAAACCTGTCAACAGCATATAGTGGCTGCATCGCCGAATCCCTCAATCCGTGGGGTTCACGAGCCGGAGACTTCCTTGTAGCTGCCGTGCTTGGTCGCCCAGCGGGATGCAATGGTCCCGCCGCCGGTCTTCGCCCAGTTGCAGTGGAAGCTGACACCGATCGCCGCCGCGCTCGACCGGATACTGGTGCTCGAGGCATCTCGGACGTTGCGGCTCAGCACCGCGCCGGCGACCTCGCCCCCGCTGACGTCCATGTCCAGGCGGTCCTGCACGTAGACCATCCCGCGAGCGCTGAAATGCCCGGTAATCGTGAGGCTCCCGTTCACGAACAGGGTCCCTCTGAACACGGACTGACCGTGGATCTCGACGGCCGCGGCCTCCGAGGCCGGCGTCGCCGGAGTGAGGGTGGCGCCGCTCACGGTGTCGATGAACACGAGCCCGTCCGGGAGGCGACGGCTGTCGTCGAACGCGATCTTGCCGCCCGCCGCATGCTGCAGGTACGTGCCGCGCGTGCGGGCGTAGGCCCGGAGCGCATTCACGTCGGCGTCGGACAGGACGAACTGGTCGAAGAGCTGCGCGGCGACGTGCGTGACGATATCGCCCGCGCCGGGCGGGATCGCGCCGGTCGGCTGCGTGTCGGTGTACTCGTTCGGCGTGTCGTTGCCGTCCGTGCCGCCCCAGACGCTCGCGGCAGTGCCGGCGAGGCTGATCGAGCCGGTCGCGAGCGTGCCCCGCGTGCTGCCGCAGCTCGTATCGAATCGCGCATCCGGGGGCAGGCCGCCGGGCGCGCCGTCGTGCGGGCGGGAGTCGACGATCGCGGTGCCGCCGAGGTGGAGATCACCGCGCACGGCGAGCGCCGCCGCCGGGTCCTTCACGATCAAGGCCGGATTGCTGACGGTCACGACGATCTTCTGGCGCGCCTTCCCTCTGGCGGTCGTATCGTCGGGCACCCAGCCGGTGGACGTGATGATCCGCTCGTACGCGACGGCGCCCGCCGTGACCGTGACCTTGAACCCGCCGATCTGGACGCCACCCGTCGAGGTCGCCACGAACCGGCTGCCGTCGTACGGCGCCGGGGCGGTACCCACCAGCGGCGACGCGATGCCGCTGGTATTCAGGGCCCAGATGGCCTGCTCGATGCCGGCCTCCGCCAGGGCGCGGGCCTGCGCCACCATCAGGTGATTGCCGGCGATGGCGGGCTCGCTGCTCGAGAGCTCCAGGAACCCGGTCAGCAGCCCCGAGAGGATGAGGAGGGCCAGCAGCGTCATCGGGAGCACCACGCCCTGCTGGTCCCTCATCGCCTGCGCGAGCCTCGTCATCAGCGCCTCGCCAGGTAGAGCGTGAGCACGGCGGACTTGCTCCGGCCGGCCGCGGCCTGACCGGCGCCGGTCAGGGGGGCGTAGCTCACCGTCACGGTGACCTGTCTCAGCTCGGCGGCCGCGGCGCCGTCGCAGTCGGCGCTCGAGCGGGAGTCCGCGACGCGGACCGTCCGCCGATACTGCGCATACGGCGCCGCCACGGCGTTCTCGTCGGGGAACGTGATCCGGCCGCCGCTCGTCGGAGGCGCCGAGGCCGAGATCGAGACGCCCAGCTCGTCGACGCCGGCCAGGCCCAGCCCGCAGTTCGGCGCGATCCACGTGGCGCTCCGGACCTGCTCGAGCCGCTGGTTGGCCAGGAAGGTCGCCGTCGAGAGCTGGTTGCCCTCCTGGATGGCGTAGCTCGACAGGGGGATGGCCGCGGCGAAGGCCACGAGGCCGAGCGAGATGACCGCGACGGCGGCCAGGATCTCGACCAACGTCGTGCCGTGCCGATCGGCCAGGGTCCGCCCGAGGAGCGCGAGCATTCAGGGCGCCTTGATGCTGATGCGGCCCGTGATCGCCACCGTGACGAGCAGACTGCGGCCGTCCTGCGGGTTCGTCAGCACGTAGCTCGTGGGCGCGATCACGCCGCCCAGGTAGTCGAACGTGATCGGGTTCGTGGAGGCGGTGACCGTGATCGCGGCCGGCATCGTGAGCGTGGCGACGGGCGTACCCGGGCAGGCGCCCGCCACCGCGGTGCCCAGATACGAGTGCAGTGTTGTCGAGCTACGGTGCACACAGGCGCCGGCGTTTTCCTTGATGCCGAGCTGCCGGCCCTGGTTGAGGAACGTCGCCAGTGTCTCGGCGGCGACCTTCAATCGCGCGCCCTGGTAGTACCCGATGAACAGCGGCGTGGCGGAGGCCGTGAGGATTCCGAGTGTCACCAGAACCATGACCAGTTCCCCCGCGCTGAACCCGTCCTCTCCGAACCGTGGTCCTCGCTCGGAGCGCACACTGGCAGGGCGCACACCTCCTCTTGCAGTCCGCGACTGAGCCCCTCCCACAAAGCAAGAAGGACGCCACGCGGGCGCGCCACGACGGCAGTCGGGGGCGCCACGTCACGAGCTAGGCCATGCCGGGTGGGCGGGAGTCCTGCTCTGAGGAACCTTCCGGCAATTCAATGACTTGGGCGTGGCTGACTCCCGGCGCCCACCGTCTGCCGCAGAGTGGCTGGCCGGCTCCCGAAATCGTCATCTTCCGTCATATATCGGCCACGAATGTCAGCCCACGAACAGACGAGGATGGCTCAGGCGAGGAAGTGCGTGAGATACCAGGCCAGCACCTGCTCACCCCAGAGCCCGGTCACGGCACCTCCGAGCGCCAAAAACGGGCCGAACGGGATCGCTTCCTTTCGGCCCTTGCGTCCGAGCAGCAGGAGCGCGATGGCCACCGCGCCGCCGGTGAACACGCCGAGCAGCAGCGCGAGCAGGCCGAGCTTCCAGCCGAGGAACGCCCCGAGCATCGCGCCCAGCTTCATGTCGCCGCCGCCCATTCCGCCGCCGCTGGCCACGATGATCACCATGAAGATGCCGCCCCCGACCACAATGCCGATGAGCGACTCGATCCAGCTCACCCGGCCGGTCACGAGGGTGCTCAGGACGCCCACCACGAGGCCGGGCAGCGTGATGACGTCGGGAATGATCTGGTGCCGGAAGTCGATCGCCGCGATCGCGATCAGCATGGCCAGGAGCACGGCCGTGACGACGAAGTCCGCCGTGGGTCCCTGCAGCCAGTACGCGAGCGCGAAGCCGCTGCCGGTCACGAGCTCCACGATGGGATACCGCCAGGGGATCGGACGCCGGCAGCCACGGCAGCGGCCCCGCAGCCGCACGAAGGACAGGACAGGGATGTTGTCCCGCCAGGCGATCGGTGCCCTGCAGGCTGGGCAGTGGGAGGCGGGACGCCAGAGGCTGCGCCGCTCCGGGAGCCGGGCGATCACGACGTTCAGGAAGCTGCCGATGACGAGCCCGAGAAGGAACGCGAGTCCGAGCATGGCGCCGGCGCCGACGGCGGCCGGAGTCAGCGAGCCGCGCGTCTCACCACAACGTGAAGCGCGCGGGCTCCATGTAGAGCGCCAGCCAGGCGTCGAGCTTGCGGACGGTATCGTACTCCATTTTCGCCTCGAGCGTCCGGCCCAGCGCCTCGTAGGCGCGCGCCAGGTGCACGTGAGGCAGGGCATCGTCGGGGTTCAGCGCGGCGGCGCGTTGCAGGTAGTCGACCGCGGCCCGCGGCTGTCCGGCGGAGATCAGCGCGCCCCCGAGCGTCGTCAGCGCGGCCCCGTGGTCCGGCTTGATCTCGAGCGCGCGGCGGATCCTGATGAGGCCGTCGTCCGCTCGGTTGTCGGCGATGAGCGCGCCGCCCAGGTTCGCGAGGAGGTCCGGATCCTCGGGCTCGGCTCTGAGCGCGATGCTCAGCTGCGTGATCGCGCCCGTGTGGTCGCCGAGGTTGGCCAGGGTGACGCCGAGGTTCTGGCGCACGCGCGTGCGCTCGGGGCGCAGCGCCAGCGCGAGCTCGAACTGCTGCTTGGCCGGCCCGTACAGCTTCTGCTTGAGATAGGCGACGCCGACGTTGTTCTGGCAGATCGAGCACGCCGGATCGGATTCGACCGCATAGCGCCAGAGCGTCTCGGTGTCCCGCCAGATCTGGACTTGATGCCAGGTGAGCGTCGCCAGCGCGAGGATCCAGACAGCGGCCACGCCGCCGGCCAGGCGCGCGACGAGCGGACTGATCGCGCCGGTGAGACCGGCGCGCGCGATGCCCCCGACCGCCGCGCCGACCAGCAGCGCCCAGCCCAGGCAGGAGAGATAGCTGTAGCGATCGTGCACGAGCTGATGGCCCGAGTGGACGATTCCCGTGACCGGCCCCAGCACGACCCCGTAGTACACCCACACCGCCAGCCCCGCGGGCCACCGGCGGCCCAGCGCGAACACCGTCACGGTGACCGCGATCACGGCGAGCAGGCTCAGCAGGAACCGGGGCTCGAGCAGGCTCACCTTCGCGGGCAGCTCGTGGAGCGGAGACAGCGCGCTCGGGAGCACGGTCTTGGAGAAGTAGAACCAGAGGCTGTAGCCCGTGATGCCCACCCGCGCGGACCGTGGATAGCGATCGAGCGAGGTGAGGAGCGCGTTGAGCCAGACCACGCAGTACGCCGTCACCGCGCCCGCGAGCGCCAGGGCGAAGTACGGGATCTTCTCGGTCAGCGCCGCGCGCGCGGCCGGGGTGGCCCACTCGCGCCAGCGCCAGGGCAGACGCCGGAGCGGGTAGAGGTCCAGCAGGACGAGCACGAGCGGGAGCGTCATGACGATCGATTTCGAGCCGAGCGCGAGCAGGTACGCCAGGCAGGAGCCGGTCAGGAACCGGCGACGGCGGGCGCCCTCGCTCTCGGTCGCCTTCAGGTAGGCGAGCACCGTCAGCAGGAAGAAGAAGCCGGAGAGCACATCACGCCGCTCGGTGGCCCAGGCCACCGACTCCGCGCGCAGGGGATGGAGCGCGAAGAAGAGACTGGCCATCACGGCGCTCAGCGGCAGGGTGGCGCCGGCCAGGGTGGTCGCCTTGCCGAGCAGGTGGATCGCGATCAGATAGAAGAGCGCGGCGTTCGCGGCGTGCAGGAGATTGTTGGTGAGGTGATACCCGAACGGGTTCACGCCCCACAGCGTGTAGTCCAGGCCGAAGGTGAGCCACGTGATCGGGATGTAGTGCCCCATCAGCGCGCTCGTGAACATCCAGCGGATGTTCTCCCAGCCCAATCCGCGATAGTGCGGGTTGTTGAACAGGTTCATGTGATCGTCCCACTCGACGAAGTGGTTCCAGAGCGCCGGAGCGAAGACGGCGAAGGTCACGAGGCTCACGGCGAGTGGGATGGCGCGTGCGCTCAGATCCCGGATGCCGAGCCGGGCGGCCGCCTGGCGGATCCTCGCCCCGAGCGGCGCCTGGCCGGCGGCGGCGACCCCAGCGAGGGGCGTGTCGGGCATCAAGGCGCCGTCACCACAGCGGATAGAGCTCCGTTTCGAGCTGGAGCGCCAGCCGCGAGTCGAGCTTGCGGACGACCTCATGCTCGGCGGCGGCCTGCTCCGTGTTCCCCACCGCCATGTAGGCGCGGGCCAAGTGGAAATGCGGGAGGGTCTCCTCGGGCTTCACCTTGATCGCGCGACGATAGTAGGGAATGGCGCCCTCGGGGTGTCCCGCTCTCAGCAGCGCGGAGCCGAAGTTCGTGAGCGCCGCCACGTGCTCCGGGTTCATCTCGAGCACGCGCTGTAGGTGCTGGACCCCTTCGTCCCGACGCTCTTCCCGTATCAGAGCGCCCGCCAGATTGTTGAGCAGATCCGGATCGTTCGGATACTTGGCCAGCGCGATGTGGAAGTGCTCGAGCGCTTCCTTGGTCTGCCCGAGACCGGCGAGAGCCACGGCGAGGTTGTGATGGCCGCGAGTCCGGTCCGGTCGGAGGGCGAGCACCAGCTCGAACTTCTCCTTCGCCAGCGCGTAGAGCCTCTGCCGCATGAAACAGATGCCGAGGTTGCTCTGACAGAGCGCGCACTTGGGATCGGCCTCGATGGCATAGCGCCAGAGCGTCTCCGTGTCGCGCCAGATCTGGACCTGGTGCCAGGTGAGAGTTCCGAGCGCGAGGAGCCAGATTGCGGCGGCCGCGGCCGCGAGCCGAGCGACCACCGGACCGATCGCGCCGCGCATCTGCGCCTGGGCGACGCTCCCGACGGCCGCCCCGACGAGCAGGGCCCACCCGAGACACGACAGATAGCTGTAGCGATCGTGGGCGAGCTGGAAGCCGGAGTGCACGATCCCCGTCACGGGGCCCAGGACGATGCCGTAGTACACCCAGACCGCGAGTCCCGCGGGCCAGCGGCGGCAGAGGGCGAGCACGGTCGCGCTGATGGCGATCACCCCCAGCATGCTCACCACGAATCGCGGCTCCGCGAGGTTCACCGTCGCCGGCAGCTCATGAAGCGGTGACAGCCCGAACGGCACCACCGTCTTCGAGACGTAGAACCAGAGGCTGTAGGCCGCCATGCCGACCCGCGCCGGCCAGGGATACTTCTCGAGTGACGTGACGAACGCGTTGACCCAGACGGCGTAGTAGGAGATGACCGCGCCGGCCAGGCCCAGGGCCACGTACGGCAGCTTTTCCGTCAGGATCGCGCGCGCGGTCGGGCTCGTCCACTCGCGCCAGCGCGCCGGCAGTCGGCCGAGCGGGTACAGGTCGAGGAGGACCAGTACCAACGGGAGCGTCATGACGATCGACTTGGAGCCGAGCGCGAAGAGGTACGCGGTGCATGAGCCGGCCAGCAACCAGCGGCGGCGCGCGCCCTGGCTCTCGGTCGCCCTGAGATAGCCGAGGACCGTGAGGAGGAAGAAGAAGCCGGAGAGCACGTCGCGGCGCTCGGTGGCCCAGGCCACCGACTCCGCCCGGAGGGGGTGCAGGGCGAAGAAGAGGGTGGCCATGACGCCGCTGAGCCGCAAGGTCGCGCCGGTCAGGCTGGTCGCCTTGCTCAGCAGACGGAGGGCGATCAGATAGAACACCGCGGCATTGGCGGCGTGGATGAGGTTGTTGGTGAGGTGATAGCCGATGGGGTTCATGCCCCAGAGCGTGTAGTCCAGGCCGAAGGTGAGCCAGGTGATGGGGATGTAGTGCCCCATCAGCACGCTGGTGAACATCCAGCGAATGTTGTGCCAGCGCAGTCCGCGGTAGTGGGGGTTGTTGAACAGGTTCATGTAGTCGTCCCACTCGACGAACTGGTTCCAGAGGGCCGGGGTGCAGGCTGCGAACGTGACGAGGCTGAGGACGAACGGGATGGCCCGGGCGCTCAGGAGCCAGGCGCCGCCGCGCGTCGCGCCGGCGCGCAGGAGTGCGGCACGGAGCGGGCTTGAGCCGCCGACGGTGACCTCGACGAGTCCTGTTCGTGGCATTCAGGGGGTCCTCCGTCCTGAACAGGCCGATCTACTCCGCACGGCAGCGACAACCGGGAGGGGACCCCCTCCCGGTTGTCGCTGCCGTGGCCGCGTTGAGGACCGGACTAGTTCGGCTGGTTGACGGTCGCGGCGTCGGCCGAGGACTGGGTCGACACGGTGAATGCGCCGTTGGTCGAGCTGGAGTAGCCGTACGCGCTCCACGTCGTGCTGGGCGGACTCGGCACCTTCACCATGAACGGGCCGGCGAACTGACCCTGCCCGTTGGAGATCTCACTGGTGAGGTTCGACAGGTCGGCCGGCAGGCCGCCCATGTGCGCCGAGTAGATGACCACCGCCGACGCGAGCGTGCGGACGTCAGCCTGGGCCTTCGCGATGCGCGCCTTGGACTGGATGTTGGCGTACAGCGGGAAGGCGATGGCGGCGAGGATACCGATGATGGCCACGACGATCATCAGCTCGATGAGCGTGAAGCCGCGCTGGTTGCCCAGCCGTTTCTTGCGCCAGATCCCAATCATCTCCGTGTCCCCCTTTGGTTGGTGTTCTCGGCCGATCGCGCGGCCTCCACTCTTCGTGCCGGCGGCGTGGAAGTGCACGATCAGTGCCACGCTCGCCGCCGCACCGGCCCGAGCCGGCTAAGTCGCCGATAAGTTGTGGGAGAAGCGGCGGAGGCGCCAGACGACACGGCAGGGACTCGGGCTCGGCGGAGCGCTCACGTTGACACGCGTTGTAAGGCCGCCGGGCCGAGAAATGTCAATCGCTGGCGACGGCGCTTCGGCGGCCGAGGCTGTGCTTCTGAAGCTTGTAGCGGAACTGCCGGAAGGTCATGCGCAGGAGCTCCGCGGCCTTGGTCTGCACACCGCCGGTCCGCTCGAGCGCGCGCTGCAGGTAGCGCCGTTCGAGGTCGTCCAGCGTGGAGTCCAGGTCGATCCCCTCCTCGGGCAGCTCGATGCTCTCCTGCCCGCGCGCCGGGCGGCCACGCCGCACCGACTCCGGCAGGGAGTCCACCCCGAGCACGTCCCCGGCGCCGAGGACCATCGCGCGCTCGATCACGTTTTCCAGCTCGCGGATGTTGCCGGGCCAGTGATAGCGCTCCAGGACCGCCAGCGCCTCCGGAGACACCGCGCGCACCTCCTTGCCCAGGTCCTTGTTGAACTTCTGGAGGAAGTGCGCGACCAGCAGCGGGATGTCCTCGCGACGCTCGCGCAACGGCGGCAGGTCGATCGGCAAGACGTTCAGGCGGTAGAAGAGATCCTCCCGCATGACCCCCTCCCGCACGGCCGTCTCCAGCTCGCGGTTCGACGCCGCGATCAGGCGCACGTCGGTCCTGAGGTCTTTGGTGTCCCCGACCCGGCGGATCTCGCGCATCTGGATGGCGCGCACGAGCTTGACCTGGAGCAGCGGCGGGATCTCGGTGATCTCGTCCAGGAAGAGCGTGCCGCCCTCGGCTGCCGAGAAGAGCCCGACCTTGTTCGACACGGCCCCGGTGAACGAGCCCTTCACGTGGCCGAAGAGCTCCGATTCCATCAGCCCTTCCGGGATCGCGCCGCAGTTGACGGACACGAAGGGCTTGTCGCGGCGATGGCTGTTGAAGTGGATCGCGCGCGCCACCAGCTCCTTGCCGGTGCCGCTCTCGCCGGTGATCATGGCCGTGGCCGGGCTGTCGGCGATCTTCCGGATCGTGTCGAACACCGCCACGATCTGGGGACTCTTGCCGATGATGTTCTCGAAGCGATG
>Ga0187892_10002611_pt1 | contig 35320 bp, 37 predicted proteins | sample MA1701073metaG_FD_139345 | JGI IMG/M metagenome (GOLD analysis project Ga0187892, IMG submission 139345) | Bio-ooze microbial communities from a basaltic lava cave in the Kipuka Kanohina Cave System on the Island of Hawaii, USA - MA170107-3 metaG ... | reverse complement strand
CGGCGCACTCGTGCTTGGCTTTGCGGATGTCCTCGAGCCGGGACTTCAACGCGCCGGTGCGTTCGGCGATCAGGTTCCGGAATCGCTGGGTCTGTGCCTGGAGGTCGGATTCGCCGAGCGTGCCCAGTCGCGCTTCGTGGTCGTGGATCTGACGCACGATCGGCATCAGGCGCCGCACCTCGCGCGCCTGCCTGGTTCCGAAGACGGACTCGACGATCGTTTTGATCATACCGGTTTGCTCGCCTCATACAGCCGGTGCTTCACGATGTAGTCCGCGACGGCATCCGGCACCCAGAATCGAATGGACCTCCCGGCGGACACTCGAGCCCGCACCTCGGTCGAGGAGATGTCCACCCGAGGCACGACGACACCGTCGCCGCTTCCATCTCTGCGAAAGACCTCGACCCGGGCCAAAGCCCGAATGGTTTCGGGTTCGCACCACCGCTCGAACTCCGCCGCCGCGTCGGCTCCGAGCAGCAGGACCAGCTCCGCGCCCGGGACTTCTTCGCGAATCTCTTGCAGGGTCTCCACGGTGAACGAGGGACCGTCCCGGAAGAGCTCCCGACGATCCACCCGCAGCCCGTGCGCTCCCCGGGTTCCCAGCTCGACCATCGTCGCCCGATCCTCCGCGCCCGCAAAGTGGCCCACCGTCTTGAGGGGCTGCGTCTTCGCTACCACGAATCGAACCTCGTCCAGCTCGAGGAGTTCCCGAAGCGCCACCGCGGCAATCAGATGACCATGATGGATCGGATCGAATGACCCGCCGAAGACTCCGATGCGCACGAGCTGCCTGGTTCCCCCGCCCCCTAGCCCACTAGCCTTTGCACAACCGAACCGGCCCGAGCGGATCCGGATGGTACTGCTTGATGTACTCGCAGGTCTCCTTCACGTCCTCCTCGTACCGGAGAATCTGATAAGCCTGCACCAGCCGCTCCAGCGCCGTGGGGACCACGGAGGCCCGCGGATAGGTCGCGATGACCGAGCGCAGCATCAGGATGGCGGAGTCGTATGCCTTGAAACGGAAGTAGTAGAGCGCGTTCTTGAATTCCTTCTGGGCGAACATCTCGAGGAGCTCGGTCAGCCGGATCCCGGCGCGCCGGGCGGCCGGCGTGCCAGGATACCGCGCCAGGGCTTCTTCGTAAATCGCGCGGGCCGCTTCACCGAAGGTCGGATCCAGCTCCGGGCGGCGCCACAAGTCGGCGTTGGCGTCCCCGGCCCGCACGAGGGCATCGGCGGCTAACGGACCATCGGGCTGCTCGTCGGCTACCCGGCGAAACTCGCGTACCGCCTGCAGCTGGTTGTCCTGGGCGAAAAAGATCTCTCCCTGAAGGAAGTGGAGCCGGTAATACCTGGGATCGGCCGGCCCAATGGCCAGCGCAGCGGCTTCGGCATGCCGTTGGGCATCGGCCCAGCGACCGCGGCGGAACGCGTCCTCCAGTTGTTTCCAGAGCGAATCGGCCCCCGCCGTCACCGGCTGCGACACGGGTGCCAGCGTCGTCGAAACGCCCTTCCGGCCACACCCAGCGATTACCCCGCTCATGCCGAGAAGCGCTCCGGCCAGGACCAACCGCCTCCCTCGCGTCATCGCCTGGCTCCAGGGGTGGAAGCGGGGGCAGCGGGCGGAGCGGCCAGCGCGTTGAGCTTCTCAGTGGCAAGTCCCCGCAACGAATCCGGCAGGGCCCGCGCCGCCAGCACACTTTGGTAGGCCAGCGCCGCTCCCAGCACATCGCCCTGCGCGAGCCGAGCATCACCTAACCCGATCTCGGCGCGCCAGCCCGCGTCGCTGCCCGGGACGGCTCCCAGGGCGGCCTCGAACCAGTGCTCCGCCACATCCGCCTGGTTGCCTCCGAGCGCGTCGAGCCCCAGGCGAAGCGCGCAGGATCCGAGCCCGCTGGCCGCGGTATTCCGGAGCGGAACGAGCCTGGTGCGCCGCAGCACGGTGCGAAAGGTTCGGGTCGCTGCCTCGCACGCTGTCGTCACCCGTTGCGCCTCGCCGTACGCGACCAGGAGGGAATCCACCGTGCGGCCGGCCGTCGCGGAAGCGAGGGCCGCCGGCAGCGCTTCGAGCGCCTCGGTCGGATCCAGGGCGGCTCCCGTGCTGAGCGCCCAGCGACCGAGCGGGCGACCCGGCGCGACCGCGCGAAGGGCCCGGACCGCGCCGGCCAGATAGGTGCCCTGGGAGGTTCCCCCCACCGCCCCGCCCGAACGGTCGGCGAGCTGGGCGACTCGCTCGAGCCCGATCGCAGCTTCGGTCGCCCGGTCGGGATCGGCCTTCTGCAGCGCGGAAAACGCCTCGATGGCGGTAGCGAGCTGCCGTTCCTGAAGGGCAGCGCTACCGAGCTTGGCCCAGACCGGGGCGCCCGCGCCGCTGCGCAGGGCGGCGCGGTATTCCGCAACCGCCGCCAGGAAGCGGCCCTCGCGATACGCGTGATCCCCCAGGCGCTCGTGATCGGCCGCTGCGGACATACACCCGATCAGCGCCAATCCCGCCAGTCCGGCACACCACATCACGCCAGCCGCTCCGCCATGGCCAGGTACGCGCCGATACGCGGATGGTGGGGCCAGCGCGAATGGCAGCGACTCCACACTTCCCGGGCTGCCGTCGCGTCGCCCGCCAGATAGTGGGCCAACCCGAGCAGCGCGACCGCATCGGGGAAGTCGTGGTGCTCGGCGAGCGCCGTTTCCAGCTCTTCCCGAGCTTCGAGCGGACGGCCGGCATCGAGAAGAAGCCGAGCCAGCCGGTATCGCAGGTCATGAAATCCCGGCCCCAGCGTCACGGCGCGACGGTATTGCTCGATCGCCTCGGGAAGGCCGCCGGCTTCGGCATAGGCTTCGCCGAGCGTGGCGTGCTGATTCGCGAGCCGGGCCGCCACCGGCCGCGAGAACCCTGCGTTCGGCACCACCGTCTCGGCAGCCGCAGCTTGAAAGGCGGCCCGGGCATCGTCACTGCGACCGATCTCGCTCAGCACCACCCCGCGATGGATATGGGCTTCGACGTAACGTGGGTTGATCGAAACGGCTCGCTCGAATTCTTCCAGCGCTCGCTCGTACTGACCCAGAAACGCATAGGCGAGTCCGAGCAGTTGGTGCGCGTCGGCGAATCGGTGACCGGTGGCGAGGACTTCCTCGACCAGGTGGGCGGCCCCATGGTAATCCTGAACGGCAAAGCGCTCCCGCGCCTGCGCCAGCAGGTAGTCCGCGCTCACATGCATCGGGGAAAGATAATGCGGTCTAGCGACGGACGATTCGCTCGAAATACTCGATCGTAGAGGATAACCCGTCCCGCAGAGACACCTTCGGTTCCCACTGCAGTGCCGCTTTCGCGGCGCTGATGTCGGGCCGGCGGACTTTCGGATCGTCGGGCGGGAGCGGGCGGCGCTCGATGGGGGAAGCCGTGCCGGTCATCTCTTTGACGGTCTGGGCCAGCTCCAACACCGTGAACTCCCGCGGATTCCCGAGGTTGGTCGGCGCGGAGCGGTCACTCAGGAACAGCCGGTAGATCCCCTCGATGAGATCGCTGACGAAGCAGAACGACCGGGTCTGCGAGCCATCGCCATAGATGGTGAGCGGCTCTCCGGCGAGCGCCTGCACAATGAAATTCGAGACCACCCTTCCGTCACGGGGTCGCATGCGCGGGCCGTAGGTGTTGAAAATTCGCGCGATCCGGACGTCAGCGTCGTAGCTCCGCTGCATGGACGTCGTGATCGCTTCGGCGAATCGCTTCGCCTCATCGTACATCGCACGGGGGCCGGTGGAGCTCACGTTGCCCCAGTACCCCTCGTGCTGGGGGTGGACCAGGGGATTGCCGTAGATCTCGGAGGTGGACGCCAGAAAAAACCGCGCCCCTTTGCTCAGGGCCAGCACGAGCGCCCGATGGGTGGCGTAACTGCCTACCATCAGCGTTTCGAGGGGCCACCGCTGGTAGTCGGGAGGGCTCGCCGGAGACGCGAGGTGAAAGATCCCCTCGAGAGGCCCGCTCACCCGGTACGGCGCCGAAACGTCCTGCCGGACGAAACGAAACCGGCGATGCCCTTTCAGGTGGCTGAGGTTGCGGGCATCGCCGGTGATGAAGTTGTCCATCCCGACCACGGTATGGCCTTGCGACACCAACCGATCGACCAGGTGCGATCCCAGAAACCCCGCCGCGCCCGTCACCAGGATCCTCATCGGGCCACCCCGGTGCCCCGCCCGATGCCGTAGTACTCGAAGCCGAGCCGCTTCATGGCTGCGGGATCGTAGAGATTCCGGCCGTCGAAGATGAGCGGCTGCCGCAGCAAGGTCCGGATCCGCTCGAAGTCGGGATTCCGGTAGACCAGCCACTCGGTCACCACCACCAGGGCGTCGGCTCCGGCGAGGGCGTCGTACGGGTCGCCTGCATAATGAATCCGGTCGCCCAGAATACTCCGGGCGATCGGGAGCGCCTTGGGATCGTGGGCGCGCACCGCGCCCCCGGCGGCGAGGATGCCTTCCATCAGCGGCAACGACGGGCTCTCCCGCATGTCGTCCGTTTCCGCCTTGAAGGCGAGCCCCCAGATTCCGATCTGGCGGCCGACCAGCGAAGGCCCCAGCCGGGCCAGCACCCGCTGCAGGAGCAGCTGCTTCTGCTGCGCGTTCACGGCCTCGACGGCCTCGAGCAGCGTCGGCTCGAGCCCGAGATCGCGCGCGGCGGAGACGAATGCCTTGACGTCCTTGGGAAAGCACGAGCCGCCATACCCCGGGCCGGGGAACAGGAAGGCGCTTCCGATGCGCCGATCGGTTCCGATGCCCCGTCGCACCAGGGAGACGTCGGCGCCAACCCGATCACAAAACGCGGCGATCTGGTTCATGAAGGAAATCCGCGTCGCGAGCATGGCATTCGCGGCGTATTTGGTGACTTCCGCGGAGGGGATGTCCATGAACAGGATGGGGTTCCCGGTCCGGACGAAGGGGGCGTACAGCGCGCCCATTACCTCCCGGGCCTCCTCGCTGTCGACCCCCAGGACCACGCGGTCGGGCTTCATGAAATCCTCGATCGCCGCACCTTCCTTCAGAAACTCCGGGTTGGAGCACAGCTCGAAACGCTCCCGGGTCTGGGCTCGAATGGTGACCCTAACCCGCTCTGCAGTGCCGACCGGCACGGTGGACTTGGTCACCACGACCTTGGGCTCGTTCATGAACTCCCCGATCGCCCGGGCGACATCGAGCACGTGCTGCAGATCGGCCGCGCCGTCCTCGTCGGCGGGAGTGCCCACCGCGATGAAGATCACGCGGCCGTGGCGGATCGCGTCCCCCAGGTCGGTCGTGAATCGCAGCCGCCCCTCCGCCTGATTCCGGACGATCAATGGCTCGAGTCCCGGCTCATAGATCGGCACGTCGTTCTGCTGGAGCCGGCGGACCTTGGCGGCATCGACGTCGGCGCAGACGACCTCGTTCCCGGTCTCCGCGAGACATGCCCCGGCGACCAGGCCAACGTACCCGCTCCCGATCACGGTGACCTTCATGCCGAGGCCTTCCCACGGTCGAGTGCGTGGCGGGTATCCACGATGACCTTGGCCCCCCGGCGAATCAGCCCATAGTCCACGGCGGAGTGATCGGTGACGATGATCACGCAGTCCGCCGCGGCGAGGGACTGGGAGGTCAGCGGAACCGAATGGAAGCTGTGCCCGTTTTCCTCGAACTGGGGGACGTAGGGATCGTGATAGGTGACCGAGGCGCCCTGCTGCTCCAGCAGCTTGATGATGTCGAGCGCGGGACTCTCCCGCAGATCATCGATGTCCTTCTTGTACGCCACCCCCACGACCAGCACGGTGGAGCCCCGCACCGCCTTGCTCGCCTGGTTCAGCGCATCCGCGACCTTGCGGACCCAGAAGGCCGGCATTTCGGTATTGACTTCACCGGCCAGGTCGATGAACCGGGTCTTGTAGTTGAGCCCTCGCATCTTCCAGGCGAGGTAGTGCGGGGCAATCGGGATACAATGCCCACCCAGACCCGGGCCCGGCGTGAACTTCATGAAGCCGAAGGGCTTGGTCGCCGCGGCATCGATGACCTCCCACACATCCACCCCGAGTTTGTCACAGACGATCGCCATCTCGTTGGCGAGGCCGATGTTCACGCTGCGAAAGGTGTTCTCCAGGAGCTTGACCAGCTCGGCCGCCTCGGTGGTGGACACCGGAACGAGGGTGTCGATCGCCGCCTGGTACAGGGCGCAGACCACCCGTAGGCAGTCCGGAGTGATTCCACCGACCACCTTGGGCGTGTTCCGGGTGTGGTACTGCGGGTTGCCGGGATCAACCCGCTCCGGGCTGAACGCCAGGAAGAAATCCTTGCCGACCTTGAGCCCGGTGGACTCCAGGGCCGGCAACATGATTTCCCGGGTGGTTCCCGGATACGTCGTGCTCTCCAGAATGATCGCCTGCACCGAGCGCAGCACCTGTTTGACCGTATCGGTGGCGGCCACGATGTAGCTCACATCGGGGTCCTTGAACTTCGACAGCGGGGTGGGCACGCAGATCGAGATGGCGTCGGCGTCGCGCAGCCGGGCGCCATCGGTCGTGGCCTCGAACGTCCCGGCGCGCCGCACCGCCTGCAGCTCCTGATCGTCCACGTCCTTCACGTGGGAATGCCCTGCGTTGAGCCCGGTCACCACGCGCTGCAGCACATCGAAGCCGAGCACCCGGTAGCCGGCCTTCGCCAGCTCGACGGCGAGCGGCAACCCGACGTAGCCGAGCCCGATGACCCCGAAGAGGAGATCGCGTGATTCTGCCTTCTTGATCAGCGCATCAGCCGCGTTCATCCCGATTCCTTCCAGCGTAGAACTCCAGGACCGCGTCCACGACCCGCTGCTGCTGAGCCTCGGTCAACTCCGGATAGACCGGGAGCGAAAGCACCCGGGCGGTCGCCGACTCAGCCTGCGGGAGGCTCCCCGTTTTGTAGCCCAGGTAGGCAAAGCACGCCTGGAGATGGAGCGAAAGGGGGTAGTAGACTGCACTTCCGATGCCGCGTTCGGCAAGGTGCCGGGCCAGGGCATCCCGCTGAGGGACCCGAATCGTGTACTGATGGAAAATGTGCTCGTTTGCGGGGTCAACTGCCGGGGGAATGACCTCGGGGTGCCCCGCGAATCGGGCCGTGTACCAGGCCGCCCGCTCCCTCCGCGCCGCACCCCACCCAGCCAGAAACGGGAGCTTCCCAAGCAGCAAGGCGGCTTGTACCGTGTCGAGCCGGCTATTGGTGCCGACCTCGTCGTGGTAGTACTTGGTGAGACCACCATGGGTGCGCAGGCGCCGGAGCCGGACCGCCAGGGCATCGTCATTGGTGAGCATCATCCCGCCATCGCCCCAGGCACCGAGATTCTTGGTCGGGAAGAAGGAAAGCGTCCCGGCCCACCCCAATTGGCCGGCGATGCGCCACTCGCCGTCGATGCGGCGACGGGCGCCGATGGCTTGCGCGGCGTCCTCGATCACGGGGATGCCATGACGGCCGGCGATGGCAAGAAGGCGTTCCATCGCGGCCATCTGGCCGAAGAGGTGCACCGCCACAATGGCCCGGGTTCGCGGTGTGATCGCCGCTTCCACCGCTTCGGGTGACACATTGAACGAGTCGGGCTCGATGTCGACAAAGACAGGGCGCCCCCCCGTGTAGTGCACCATCCCCGCGGTGGCAAAGAACGTAAACGCGGGGGTGATGACCTCATCGTCCGGGCGGAGGTCGAGTGCCATCAGCGGGAACAGCAAGGCGTCAGTGCCGCTCGCACAGGCGATCGCGTGCCTGGTGCCCGACAGACGTGCGATCGCAGTCTCGAGCTCGGCGACCTCAGGCCCCATGATGAACTGTTGCCGATCGATCACTGCCTGGACCGCGGGCATGACCGCGTCGCGAATGGCGGCGTGTTGGGCCCGAAGATCGAGCAGCGGCACCGGGACGGAAGCGTCGGCCTGGGTCATTTCCGTTTCGCCTCGACCAGCCGGTCCGCAGATTCGCGATACTCCGCGCCGCAGGCGTGGCACCGGGCCACTCGATCGCCGCCTGGCCCGCTCAGAACGAGGCGGGTACCACAGCGGCACATCCAGCCTGCCCGGCGCGCTGGGACCCCGAGCATCAGGGCGAACGGGGCCACGTCACCCCGGACCACCGCGCCGGCGCCGATGAAGGCGTATTCCCCGATCGTGGCGCCACAGATGACCGTCGCATTGGCGCCGATGGTTGCCCCCCGCCGAACGATGGTCGGCTCGTACTGGCCTTTCCGGGAAATCTCGCTCCGCGGATTGAGCACGTTCGTGAACACGCAGCTCGGCCCGCAGAACACGTCGTCCTCCAGCGTCACGCCCTCGTAGACCGAGACATTGTTCTGGATCTTGACGTGATTCCCGATCCGGACGCCGGACATCACCACCACGTTCTGGCCCAGGGTGCAGTCCTGTCCGATGACCGCCCCAGGCATGACATGGCAGAAGTGCCAGATCGACGTCCCCGCTCCGACGCTGGCCCCGTCGTCGATGTAGGCCGATGCGTGCGCGAAATACGTCCCCATGCTACTCCGCTCTCTCGTAGGCGCCGGAGGGGCCGATGATCTTCACCTCGGTTTCGAGCTCGACTCCGAAATGCTCACGCACAGATGCCCTGGCCTTCGCAATCAGGGATCGGACGTCGCTCGCCGTCGCCGACCCGGTATTGACAAAATAGTTCGCGTGCATCGTGGAGATCTCCGCGCCGCCGCTTCGGGTGCCCTTGAGGCCCGCGGCCTCGAGCAGGCTCCCGGCCGTCCAGGCCCTGTCCCAGCCCGGAGGAGCGGGCGGTTCCGGGTTCTTGAAGACGCTCCCGCAGCAGGGCTGGCTGAACGGAGTCCCCGCCTGCCGCCAGGCGAAGAGGCGTTCGACTTCTTCCTCGAGCAGCACCGGATCACCGGGGGACAGGCGAACTTCCGCCGCTACGATCACACCGTCGAGCCCGCTCCATCGATACTGGAACGAGATGTCCTCTCTCGGGATCACCCGGCACTCGCCGGTCGGCGCCGCCACCGTGACTCCCACGACGACGTCGGCCCATTGTGCACCGTGGCACCCCGCGTTCATGTACACCCCTCCTCCCACCGTCCCCGGCACCCCGACCATCAGGTGCAGACCGGCCCACCCCTGCTTCGCGGTCTTTCGGGCAGCCAGCGGAGCCGGCAACCCGGCACCGAGCCACCACCGGTCCCCTTCGTTGTGGACCCCGTCGAGCCCTTTCCCCAGTCGGACCACGAGGGCATCGAGGCCGTCGTCGGGCAGCAGCACGTTCGAGCCGAGACCGAGTGGAAACACGGGGACACCGGCGCGGTGTGCTTCCGAGAGACCTGCCAGGAGGTCCCCCTGCGAGGCCGGAACGAACACGGTTGCCGGCCCGCCGATGCGATAGCTCGAGTAACGGCCGAGCGGTGCGTTCGCCTTGACCTCACCCTTGACGACGCGGGACAGCGACTTCAGAAACGAGGTGGCGCGGGCGCTCACACGTGCTGCTCGGGCATGAGGCTTCGGGCCAGGGCGTGCCATTCCTGCAGCGAGCGAACCGTCGCCGCAGGGCCGCTCAGCGCATCGATCGCTTCGCACGCCGCCGCGGCCGCCGCCATGGTGGTGGTATACGGCACCCGATGCAACAGCGCGGTCTGGCGCAAAATGGAGTCATCGCGGTGGGTCAGGTTGCCCAGCGGCGTATTGATAAGGAGCTGCACCTGACCCGCCACGATCATGTCCACGGCGTTGGGGCTGCCCTCGTAGACCTTGAGCACGGTTCGAGCGGGGACGCCGCGGGCACCCACATACCGGGCGGTCCCTTCGGTGGCGACAATCGTGAACCCCATCTCATGAAATCGCCTGGCGATGGGCGCGACGATCGGCTTGTCCCGATCATGCACCGACACGAACACCGTGCCCCGCAGGGGCAGACCTCCCTCCACGCTCACCTGGGCCTTGGCGAACGCCATCGCAAACGAGTCCGCAATACCCATGACCTCGCCGGTCGAACGCATCTCCGGCCCCAGGATCAGGTCCACTCCCGGAAGCTTGGTGAAGGGGAAGACCGCTTCCTTGACGGCGAAGTATGGCTGCGCAACGTCGTCGCTGAGCCCGAGGTCTTCCAGGCGCTTTCCGGTCATCACCGCCGCCGCCATGGTGGCCAGCGAGACGCCGGTAGTCTTGGAGACGAACGGAATGGTGCGGCTCGCGCGCGGGTTCACCTCCAGGACGTACACCGCACCGTCCTTGATGGCGTACTGCACGTTCAGCAGGCCGACCACACCGAGCCGGTCGCCGAACGCCCGGGTGCAACGACGCATTTCATCTACCTGCGCTTCGGTGACGAGGTACGGCGGCAGAACACAAGCGGAATCGCCGGAGTGAATCCCCGCCCCCTCGATGTGCTGCATCACCCCACCGATCACACAGCGGTGCCCGTCGGCGATGGCGTCCACGTCCGCCTCGAATGCGTCCTCCAGGAATCGATCAATCAGCACCGGATGATCCGGGGCCACCCGCTCGGCCTCGGCAAAGTACTCCGCAAGGGATTCCGCGTCGTACACGATCCGCATGGCCCGGCCGCCGAGCACATAGGACGGCCGGATCAGCACCGGATAGCCGATGCGCTCGGCCTCGCGGAGGGCCTCCTGAACCGACCGGGCGGTGCCATTGGGAGGCTGGGCGATCCCAAGCTCGCGCGCGATCGCGTCGAACCGGCCGCGGTCCTCCGCCGCATCGATCGCTTCGGGCGGCGTCCCCAGAATCGGGACCCCTTCCGCTTCGAGGCCTCGCGCGAGACGCAGCGGAGTTTGTCCACCCAGCTGCACGACGACCCCGAGGGGCTGCTCGAGCTGTACGATTTCGAGCACATCCTCGAGGGTGAGCGGTTCGAAGTACAGCGCGTCGCTGATGTCGAAATCCGTCGAGACCGTCTCGGGGTTCGAGTTGACCATGACGGTCCGGTAGCCCATCTGCCGGAACGCCAACACGGCGCGCACGCAGCAGTAATCGAATTCAATGCCCTGGCCGATCCGGTTTGGCCCGCTTCCCAGGATGACGACGGTGCGGTCCCCCTCCGGGCCGATTTCGTTCTCCTCGTCGTAGCAGGAGTAGAGGTACGGTGTGGCGGAGGGAAACTCTCCCGCGCAGGTGTCCACCATCTTGTACGCGGGCCGGATCCCGAGCGCCTGCCGCCGCGCGCGCATTTCCCGTTCGCTGATCCCTTCCCCGGTGAGATCCGCCAGCTGGCGGTCGGAGAACCCGAGGCGCTTCATGTGCCGGAGCGCCGCCGGGTTTCCATCGGACTCACGCCAGATCTGTTCGGCCTCGACCAGCTCACCGAGCTGCGCAATGAACCACGGATCGATCCGACTCGCAGCGGCGATGTCTGCCACGGAGAGTCCGCCTTGAAGGGCTCGCTTGACCTGGAACAGCCGCTCGGGGGTGGGGATCCCGATGGCGGCGAGGAGCGAGGCCGGGGTGTCGGAGGTGAGGCGGTCGTCCGCGAGGGTTTCCCCGATGGTCCAGCCCGGCCGGCCGGTTTCCAGTCCGCGAAACCCCTTCTGCAACGCCTCCTTGAAGGTTCGGCCGATCGCCATGACCTCGCCGACGGCCTTCATCTGCGTCGTCAGGACCGGATCCGCCGCGGGGAATTTTTCGAAGGCGAATCGAGGAATCTTGACGACCACGTAGTCGAGGACCGGCTCGAACGAGGCCGGCGTCGTCTTGGTGATGTCATTGGGCAATTCATCGAGCCGGTAGCCGACCGCCAGCTTGGCCCCGATCCGGGCGATCGGGAATCCGGTCGCCTTGGAGGCCAACGCGGAGGAACGGGACACCCGGGGATTCATCTCGATGACCAGCTGTTCCCCGGTTTCCGGATTCACGGCGAACTGCACGTTGCACCCGCCGGCCTCGACGCCGACTTCGCGGATAATGCGGCACGCCCCGTCCCGCATGACCTGATACTCCCGGTCGGACAGGGTCATCGCCGGGGCGACCGTGATCGAGTCTCCGGTGTGAACCCCCATCGGATCGAGATTCTCGATGGAGCACACGATGACCACGTTGTCGGCACCGTCGCGCATCACCTCGAGCTCGAACTCCTTCCACCCCAGGATGCTCCGCTCCACCAGGACCGACCCCACCAGGGAGAGCGCCAGACCGTGCTCCAGCTTCTCTGCGAACTCGTCCCGGGTGTACGCGACCCCGCCCCCCGTCCCCCCCAGAGTGAAGGAGGGCCGCAGAATGGCCGGATATCCGGTCCGTTCAACGGCCCGGAGGCCCTCGTCCACCGAGCGGACGGTGACGCCGGGAGGGGTCGAGAGCCCGATGCGCTGCATTGCAGCGGCGAACTCTTCGCGGTCCTCGGCGATCCGGATGGCCCGCTCGTTTGCACCGATCAGCTCACAGCCGTAGCGGGTTAGGACGCCGGACTTGGCCAGCGCCATGGCGACGTTGAGGCCGGTTTGACCACCCATCGTGGGGAGCAGCGCGCTGGGACGCTCCCGCTCGATGATGCGCTCCACCCACTCCGGCGTAATCGGCTCGATGTAGGTCCGGTCCGCGATTTCCGGATCGGTCATGATCGTGGCCGGGTTGGAGTTGACCAGGATCACCCGATACCCCTCTTCCTGCAGCGCCCGGGCGGCCTGGGTGCCGGAGTAATCGAATTCGGCCCCCTGGCCGATGACGATCGGGCCGGAGCCGATCAGGAGAATCGAAGAGAGATCAGCGCGTTTGGGCATGCACCAGGTCGCGCAACGTCTGATCGAACGAAAGGCCCGGCTTCCAGCCGGTGGCGCCGCGAAGCTTGCTGGGATCACCGACCAGGTGCGGGATGTCGGCCCGTCGGACGAGTCGTGCGTCGGGTTCCGGGGTGACCTGCCAGCCGAGCAATTGCTGGAGCCGACCGAGCAGGTCATCAATCGAATGCGCTTCACCGGACGCGACGTTGTACGCCTCGCCCGGAACCCCCCGTTGGGCAAGGGCGAGGTATGCCTCGACCACGTCGCGCACGTCAAGAAAGTCACGGATCACGTCAAGGTTCCCGGTCTTGATCACCGGTGCCCGGAGGTGGCGCGCCGCCATGAGCCGGGCCACCAGGGCGGGCGCAACGAATCGCGTATCCTGATGGGGACCAATGTGGGGGAACGCGCGCGCGACGATGACGCGAAGCCCAGTGCGGTAGGAAACTTCGAGCGCCGCGATCTCGGCGCCGAGCTTGCTCCCCGCGTACGGCGAGCATGGCTGCGGCGCATCCGACTCGCGACGCAAAGCGCCGTTTCCCATGCCGTACACTTCTCCGCTCGAAGCCAGGAATAGCAGGGGATCCTCGCCGAGCTCCTCGTGACGATCGCCGAGCGCTTCGGCCAGGCGAGCGGTCCCTGCGGCGTTGATCTCCCAGGCGAGACCGGGGTCGTTCCGCGCCTCGCTGCCCGACGCCATCGCCGCCAGATGAAACACAATGTCCCAGCGGCCCTGGGCCGCCGCTGTGACCGAGGCGTCCGAGGTCATCTCCATTTCGCGCCATTCGATCCGTTCGGATTCCTCGATGTCCAGGACCAGGGATGGCCTGCCCCCGGGACGGCGGGTTCCGATCACCTCGTGTCCTTCCGCCAACAACCGCCGGGCAAGCCAACCCCCGGCGAATCCATCGGCCCCGGTCAGCAGGACCCTCACCGGGCCCGTCTCGCGGCGATGCGAGTGAGGTCCGCATCCACCATCATCTTCACCAGCGTCACGAAGTCCACGGTCGGCTCCCACCCCAGGACCCTGCGCGCCTTGCTGGGATCCGCCTGGAGGTGGTCGACCTCAGCGGGCCGGGCGAGGGCCGGGTCGGTCCGAACGTACCGGCTCCACTCGAGCCCGGCGTGCTCGAAGGCCGTCTCGATCAGCTCCCGGACACTGTGGGTGACTCCGGTTCCGATCACATAGTCGCTCGGCTCGGGTTGCTGCAGCATGCGCCACATCGCATCGACGTAGTCGCCCGCAAAGCCCCAATCCCGCCGCGCGTCGAGATTGCCCAGGCGAAGCTCGGTGGCGAGTCCGAGTTTGATGCGGGCGACGCCATCGGACACTTTGCGGGTTACGAACTCCATTCCACGGCGGGGCGATTCGTGGTTGAACAGGATGCCGCTCACCGCGTACATCCCGTAGGACTCCCGATAGTTGACCGTGATCCAGTGGCCGTAGACTTTGGCCACCCCGTAGGGGGACCGCGGGTGGAAGGCGGTGTCCTCCCGTTGCGGATTCTCCGTGACCTTCCCGAACATCTCCGAGGAGCTGGCCTGATAGAAACGCGCCGAGGGATGGACCAGCCGGATGGCTTCGAGAATCCGGGTGACCCCGAGCGCGGTGAACTCTCCGGTGAGGACGGGCTGGGACCACGAGGCGGGGACGTACGACTGGGCCGCCAGGTTGTACACCTCGTCCGGCATGGCGTCCTTGACCACCACGGTCAGGGAATGCTGGTCGAGCAGGTCCGCGGCGACGATCGTCACCTGATCGAGCAGGTGCTCGATCCGCTCGAACGAGTGATGACTCGTCCTGCGAACCAGCCCCACCACCTCATACCCTTTGGCCAGAAGGAACTCCGCAAGGTAGGATCCATCCTGGCCGGTAATCCCGGTGATGAGAGCCCTGGGCATTGAGTTAAGTCCTTTGGGCGATTATGTTTCGCCGCTCGGAAAGATAAATCCTCACCGGAGCTGGTGGACCTCATGGCGCGCATTTGCGGGGTTTGTGGAAAGGGGCCTTCCACCGGCAACCATGTCAGTCACGCGAACAACCGCGTGAAGCGTCGCTGGTATCCCAATCTCCAGACCGTCCGGACCCTGGTGGATGGCCAGGTCCGCCGGATCCGGGTCTGTGCGCAGTGCATCCGGAGCAATCGAGTGGTGAAGGCCCCGGTGGCCTGCCGAGTTCCCGCCTAGGCACGCCCCCGTAGCGCCACCGAGGCACATGAAAAAGGGGACCGGTTGGTCCCCTTCGTCTTTCCCGGCCGGCAGTACCCTCACTCGGAGAGCAACTCAACCCGCGCGAGGTCGGCGCCGTCGCCGGGACGATGGCCAAGCTTGAGAATCCTGATATAGCCTCCGGGACGGGCGGCAAACCTGGGCCCGATCTCGGCAAACAGCCTCCCGAGCACCGCGCGATCCTGAATCCGCCGCTGCACCAGTCGGCGGGCGTGCAAGTCGCCGCGGCGTGCCAGGGTGATCAATCGCTCCGCGTAGGGGCGCAATTCCTTGGCCTTGGCCTGGGTCGTCACGATCCCGTCATGGCGAAACAGGCTGGCGGCCATGTTGCGCAGCATGGCCTTCCGGTGGGTGGCATTCCGGGAAAGCTGACGGCCCTTCGAGCGGTGCCGCATCAGGGCCGGTCCTCGTTCTGCGGGCCCGGGTCGGCAGGGGGCGACTCCACGGCGGAGACCGGCGGCGGCTCGGCTCGGGCGGCCGCCCGGGCCACCACGAGATCGCCGTCAATCTCCTCGAAGGCCATGCCGAACCGGAGGCCCTCGCGCTGCAGCAGGTCGGCGATCTCCCCGACCGCCTTCTCGCCGACGTTCTTGACGTCCAGCAGCTCATGCTCGTCGAGCTCGACCAGGTCCCGCAACGTCCGAATGTTCGAGTTCTTCAGGGAATTGAGCGTCCGAACCGACAGGCCCAGGTCATCGATCAACCGCTCCAGCTTGAGCCGCAGACCGCTGGTGACCTTGACGCCCTCGGCTGGAGCCGGCCGGGCCTGCGGTACCCGCCCGAAGTCGATGAAGTACCGGAAGTGCTCCGTCGCGAGCGCGGCGGCGTAGGCGATCGCGTCTTCCGGACTGATGGTTCCGTTGGTTTCCACCATCACGGCAAGACGGTCGTAGTCGGTCCGCTGGCCCACCCGGGTTTCGCTGACCGTGAAATTGGCCCGGCGGACCGGGTTGTAGATCGCGTCAATGCGTACCACATCCACCGGGAGGGAGCGATCGGTGGGGTGCATTTCCGCTTCGACGTAGCCGCGGCCCTTGTTGACGTAGAGATCGCAGCTCACGTCCTTGAGATCCTGCACCGTGAAGAGAAGGTGGTCCGGGTTGACCACCCGGACGCCGGCGCTGGGCTGGATATCCCTGGCGTAGACCGGGCCCTTCCCTTCCCGGCGGATCCGCAGGATCGCTTCGTCCTTGTCCTCGTCCAGCACCAGCGTCAGGGCCTTGAGCCGCTGAATGATCTGGTGGACGTCCTCCAGAATGCCGGCCACCGTCTGGTGCTCGTGCACGACACCATCCATCCGAAACGCCCAGACCGCCGATCCTCGAAGCGAGGAAAGCAGCAGGCGCCGCAGCGAATTCCCGAGCGTGTGTCCGAATCCCCGCTCGAGCGGCTGAAGGCGGAACTCCGCCACGTTGGAGTTGTCGTCCCGCTTGGTCATCTCGACCATGTACGGGCGAACCAGGCCGGTCATGTCGATGGGCATGCGCTGTCCGATCCGATTACTTCGAGTAAAGCTCGACGATGAGCTGTTCCTGCGCGTTGAGCGGGATGGCGTCCCGGGTGGGGACCATGGTGAGGCGACCCGAGGCGGCCGCGCCGTCCACCGTCAGCCACGACATCGGCGTACCACGCGACGCACTCTCCAGCGCCATTTTCACGGGCACCATGTCCCGGCTTTCCGGCGCGATGCGGACTTCCTGACCAGGCCGGACCCGGAAGGACGGAACATTGACCCGGCCGCCATTGACTTGCACGTGCCCGTGCCGCACGAGCTGCCGGGCGGCTTTGCGGCTGGTCGCGAAGTTCATCCGGTAGACCACGTTGTCGAGCCGAGTTTCCAGGGCGACCAGGAGGTTGGTGCCCTTCACCCCCGGTTCGCGCGTGGCGCGATCGTAGGTGTTCCGGAATTGCTGCTCCGACAGTCCGTAAATCCGCTTCACTTTCTGTTTTTCCCGAAGCTGCCTGGCGTACTCCGAAAGTTTGCGGCCGCCCCGCCCGCTGGTGGCCTGGCCGTGCTGGCCGGGCGCGTAGCCGCGACGCTCGACGGCGCATTTCTCCGTCAGACAGCGGGATCCCTTGAGAAACAGCTTGGTTCCCTCGCGACGGCACAGACGGCAGGCCGGTCCCGTGTAGCGTGCCATGTCAGACCCTGCGCCGCTTGGGCGGGCGGCAGCCGTTGTGAGGTATCGGGGTGACGTCCTTGATCGACACCACTTTGAGCCCGACCGACGCCAGGGCCTGAATCGCGGACTCCCGCCCGCTCCCCGGCCCCTGCACCAGCACGTGCACCTTGCGCACGCCGAGGTTCATGACCTCGCGGCCGACATTCTCCGCGGCGACGGTCGCGGCGAACGGGGTGCTCTTCTTGGAACCCTTGAACCCGGCCTTGCCGGCCGTGCCCCAGGCGATCGCGTTGCCCTTCATGTCCGTGATCGTGATGAGGACGTTGTTGAACGTGGCGGAGATGTGGGCAATGCCCTCCGCCTCGACCACCTTGCGCCCGCGCTTGACGACCTTGGCGGGAGCGGCAGCGGCCGGTGGCGGGGTCGCCTGCGATTCGGGTCCGACCGGTTCGGCTGGTGTCGTCATGCTATTTCTTGGTTGCCTTCTTCTTGCCCGCGATGGCTCGGCGGGGCCCCTTCTTGGTGCGGGCGTTGGTATGGGTGCGTTGGCCGCGAACCGGCAAGCCCTTCCGGTGGCGCGAGCCGCGGTAGGTGCCGATATCCATCAGCCGCTTGATATTCATTGCGACTTCCGTTCGGAGTGCTCCTTCGACTTTCACGCTGCGCTCGATGAGCTGGCGAAGCCGGGCCACCTCGGCATCGGAAAGGTCCCTAACCCGCGTGTCCGGCCCAATCCCCGAATCGCCCAGGAGGCGATTGCTCGTGGGCCGGCCGATCCCGAAGATGTAGGTGAGAGCCACCTCGATACGCTTGTCCCGCGGAAGATCGACTCCGGCGATACGCGCCATGCTAGCCCTGCCGCTGCTTGTGCTTGGGGTTTCGCTTGCAAATGACGCGAATCACCCCCTGGCGTTTGATCACCTTGCAGTGCTCACAAATCGGCTTGACGCTCGAGCGGACCTTCACGGACGCTCTCCCCTGAGATCGAGTTTAACGGGCAGCTTGGCAATATAACCGACAGGGGAATAGGGGACAAGGGGCTGCGCCCCAATGACTTAGGCCATCGCGGACAGGAAGTCCTCCAGCGCTGCGCTGGGCTCGGCGGCATCGAGGATCGGGCGACCGATCACGAGGTGGGTCGCGCCGGCGCTGACCGCGTCGGCCGGCCCGGCAATCCTCTCCTGGTCGTCCCGTGCATCCTGGGTTCGGCGGATCCCCGGCACCACGATCAGGCCGGCCGCCGGGGTCAGGGCCCGCACAGCGGCAACCTCCCGGGGACTGCACACCACGCCGGCCAATCCGGCTGCCAGTGCGGACTGGGCGAGCCGCTCGACCGCTCCAGGGGCGGCCGGCTGGGAGGTCAGGACGGTGACGCCCACCACGGAGAGCGAAGGGGTAGCGGCGGCCGCCGCCGCCCGCATCATGGCCTCGCCCCCGGACGCATGCACCGTCACCAGGTGGACACCCAACTCCCGGGCGGCGAGCACCGCGCCGGCGACCGTGTTAGGAATGTCGTGCCACTTCAGATCCAAAAAGACCTGGAGACCGCGGCTGACGAGCTCTCGCACCAGGGGAGGACCCTCCCGGGTCATCAGGAGGGACCCGACTTTGACCCACCGGAGGGCGGGCAACCGATCCAGCATCCGCAGGACCTCGGGGCGTCCCGGGAGATCGAGTGCCAGGATGAGGTCAGCCACGGCGCTCCAGCTCCCCCACGATGCGTTCGGGCAGGCGCGGGTCGGCAAGCTGGGCGGTCCCGATCGCGACCAGGGACGCGCCGGCCTCCAGATACTGCAGGACGTCGTCCGTGCTTCCGATGCCGCCGACGCCTATCACGACGCAGGCGGGGAGCCGGTCCCGAATGGCCCGAACGGCTTGCAGTCCGATTGGGAGGAGAGACGGACCACTCACGCCGCCGTTCCCCTGCCCGAGTCTTGGCCCGTCCAGTCCAGGGGGTGGACCAGGCAGGGTGTTGACCACTGTGATCCCATTCGCGCCGCCTTCCACTGCCGCCTCCGCAACCCGTTCCAGGTCGGGCCAGGACAAGGCAGGCGGGGGCGAGAGCTTGGCAACTAGTGGCCGTTCAGTCACGCGCCGGCAGGAGGCGACAACCCGGTGGGTGACCGCCGGCGTTGTTCCGAATTCCACGCCTCCGGCGCTGGTATTCGGACAGGACAGGTTGAGCTCGTACGCCGTAATCCCAGGGCAGCCGTCGAGTCCCGCGACCACCTGCGCGTACTCGTCCTCGGCGAATCCCACCACGTTCACAAGGATGCGCGCCCGGGACAACCGCTGGGCCAGCCAGGGGAGATGCTCCTCCCGGACCCGCTTGAGCCCGGGATTGGCCAATCCCACCGAGTTGAGCATGCCACCGGGGAACTCCGCCACGCGGGGAGCCGGATTGCCTGCCCGGGGCAGAAGGGACACGGCCTTGGTGACGATCCCTCCCAGGCGATCGAGCGATACAATGCCGTCGAGCTCCCGGCCGAACCCGGCGGTTCCCGCGGCGAGAAGGATTGGATTTTGGAAGTGTTGGCCGAAGACGGTGCGGTCGAGCCGGAACTCCACTACCTGCTCGTGCGGGCGCCTGGCCCGCTCGAAACGGATCCGTTTCCCACCTTGCGTTCGTATTCCAGCAGGTAGGCGATGATCGCGTCGGCGATCGAGGCGGCGAGGTTTCGTTGCGAGCTCTTCCCGGTCAACAGGCGACCGTCATCCGGATTGGTACTGAAGCCGGCTTCGATCAGGATAGCCGGGCGCCGCGCGGTGGTGAGGACCATGAAACCGGCTTGCTTCACTCCGAGACTCGGGCCGGTATGGGCCTCCTGAAGGTACGACTGGACCAGCTCCGCGGCCCGGGCCGACTCGCGCAGGTGCTCGTTGAGCTGAAGGTCCCGGAGGATGAATTCCAACCCCTCCAGGGCGTCGGGGTCACCGTCCTCCTCGAACCGAATGGCTTCGTTTTCCATCCGGGCAACCCGCGCGGCATCTTCGGTCTTGGCTTCCGCCAGAAAATAGGTCTCGAAACCTCGCACCCGCTGAAAGCCCGACCGGCTCGGCATGGCGTTCACATGGATGCTGACGAAGAGATCGCACTCGGCGGTGCAGTAGGGACCCCGGTCACGCAGGTTGATCAGGGTATCGGTCTTCCGGGTCATCACCACGCCGACGCCCTGCTTTCGCAACTCGTCCCGGACCAGCAGCGCGAGGGCCAGCGTCACGTGTTTTTCGCGTACCCCGCTGGGAAAGTGGAGTCCCGGTGCCCCGGCATCGGGGCCGCCGTGACCGGCGTCGATCGTCACCACGTGGCCTTTCCGGAGGCCGTTGGGGAGGCGGGACGGATCGCGGGAGGGGGTCCCCCCGGCGGCCACCACAACGCGTGGGGTGGAGGGCGGGGACGCCGTGTCGAACAACCTGGCCTGCCGGGCGTCGTAGCGAAACCGCCCGCGCAGGAGCCGGGGCAGCAGCTCGGACACGAACTGCATGGGGAGCTCGAGGGTATCGCGGCGCATCGCGGCGGCGGCGGCGAGGGGCTCGACCACGCCGTCGACGGCCAGCACCGGGGCTCCCGGAAAGAACCGGAATCGGCGCCCCTCGATCCGCATTTCCACCCAGCCGTCGCCGCGGGTTAGGGATGCATCCAGGGCGCTCACCAGGGCGGGCGCGGCCAGCACCGGACCCGCGAGGGGATCCAGTCGCACCGGCAGGCGGGTTTCCCCCCGCGCCGAGTGCACCACGACCACCATAGGAGCCAGCAACGTGAGGAGCATCAGTGCCGTTTCAGCGCTCGTGCCATTTCGCGATCCGCCATTCGCCGCTTGATGTCTTCCCGGCGATCGTGGGTCTTCTTGCCCTTGCCCAGCGCCAGGGCGACCTTGGCGCGGCCCCGCAGAAAGTAGATCTCGAGGGGAACCAGCGTGAGCCCTTTTTGCTCGACCGCGCCGATCAGCCGCTCAATTTCACGCCGGTGCATGAGCAGCTTCCGGGACCGGACCGGCTCGGGATTCCAGCGATTCCCCTGTTCGTACGGCGTGATGTGCATCCCTTCGAGCCAGACCTCTCCGTTCCGTACCAGGGCGTAGGCCTCTTTGATGGAAGCTTTGCCGTGTCGGAGACTCTTCACCTCGGTTCCCGTGAGGACGATTCCAGTTTCCCAGCTCTCGAGGAAACGGTAGTCGTGCGAGGCCCGCGGATTTCGTGCCACGGTGATTCGGGTTTTCGGGGCGGGGGGACGGCGGTTTTCACTCATAAGTGACGTTCGCGCAGGAAGATAGGCCCCGGAGCCGGGTCCGGCAACGCGGCGCTTGCAGGCCGCTGGGGAGGGTCCTAGCTTTGGCCGCTCGCCGAAGTGGTGGAACTGGTAGACGCGCTGCGTTCAGGGCGCAGTGGGCGCAAGCCCGTGGGGGTTCGAGTCCCCCCTTCGGCACTCAACTAGGCAACTGGCTATTGGCTATTGGCTATTCGCTTGACGGCATTAGCCAATAGCTAATAGCCAATAGCTGCTTCTAATACCTCGGCATCCCTGGCTCAATTTCCGCCGCCCAACCGTCTATCCCGCCGGCAAGTGACCGGGCCTTGAATCCCGCGCCTTGCAGGAGCTGTTGCGCCATGAGGGACCGCTTCCCCCTGTGGCACACAGTGACAATTTCCGCACTCGGGCGGAGCTCACCCAGCCGCGCCGGCAACTCGCCGAGCGGAACCAGCGTGCTTCCGGCAATATGCGCGATCTCCCACTCCCACGGCTCCCGAACATCCACAACCATGGGGCGGGCCGTCTGGCGCGTGGTGAGTTCGGCGGCCAAGCGGGCCGGGGTCACCTCGGCGCCGGCGGGCGCGCTGTCGCCGCCCACGCCGCAGTACGCCTCGTAGTCGATCAACTCGGTGACGGTCGGGTGGTCGCCGCACCCGGCACAATCCGGATCGCGAGAGACCGCGAGTTCCCGGAATCGCACCCGGAGGGCGTCCACCAGCAACAGTCGGCCCACCAGAGACTCGCCGACACCCAGTAGCCACTTGATCGCCTCCAGCGCCTGGAGGCTGCCGACGAGCCCCGGCAGTACGCCGAGCACGCCGGCCTCCGCGCAGTTCGGCACCAGGTCCGGTGGCGGCGGCTCGGAGAACAGACAGCGATAGCACGGTCCACCGGGCGCGGCGAACACAGACACCTGACCGTCGAACCGGAAAATGCTGCCATAGATGTACGGCTTGCCGAGGAGGACCGACGCATCGTTGACGAGGTACCGGGTCGGGAAATTGTCACTCCCATCGACCGCCAGGTCGTAGCCCCCCAGGATCTCGATGGCGTTCTTGGAAGTCAGCCGAATGGTGTGGATGTCGATGGTGACCGAGGGGTTGAGATCCTGGAGGCGATCCTTCGCCGATTCGGTCTTGGGACGGCCCAATGCTCCGGTTCCGTGGATAATCTGACGCTGCAGGTTGCTCAATTCGACAGCGTCAGCGTCCACGACACCGAGCGTCCCGACGCCGGCCGCTGCGAGGTACAGGGCGGCCGGTGATCCCAACCCACCGGCACCCACCAGGAGAATGCGCCCTCTGCTGAGGACCTCCTGGCCCTCGGCGCCAACTTCGGGCAGGGTCAGGTGACGGGCATACCGGATCAGATCGTTGGGGGCGAGCATCAATCCCTGGAGCGGTCGTCTAGCGACCGGCCGTCGACGTGAGGGGAACCAGCACCGGAGCGGCGGGCTGATCCTTCAGGAGGTCGGCCAGGGTGATCCCCGAGAGAAAATCGTCCACCCTGCGCTGGAGAGCGTACCACACCGGGCGAATGGAGCAGGAACTCGACGGATCACACCGCTCCGCGTCCACCGGGTGTGCAGTGCAGTTCAGCTCGAAGGTCTGCCGTTCGGAAGCGGTCATCACATCGCGCACCGTGATCAGGTGCGGCTCGCGGGCGAGAAAATATCCTCCCCTGGCACCGCGAACGCTTTCTACCAGCCCGGCCCGCCGGAGCCGCAGCAGAATCTGTTCGACGTAGTCCGCCGGCAGCCGCTCCTCCTCGGACAGCTCTCGCGCGGCCACCGGATCCCCGGCCCGGCCCCGTCGCGCCAGGTGCAGCGCGATGATGAGGCTGTACTCGGTCCACGTCGTCACCCGCATGGGGAGAAATATCCCTTCTCCCGGCGAGGGGGACAAGCTCGCACCCCGAAGGTAGCTTTGAGCATCATGCGCGTCCGGGCGGCTCCGCTCGTCTCTGCGTTCCTGGTCTTCGCCACGACGAAGGCCGTCGGACAGACCCCGGTGACGGCCCCCGGTGGAACCCTTTCCGGAATCGTGAACGACAGCGTCACCGGAACCCCGGTCGGCTACGCCCTCCTGATCCTGGTTGAACGCAATCAGCGGGTTTTTGCCACGGAAGGGGGCCGGTTCTCCTTCGCGGGACTTTCCTCCGGGACGGTGACGCTGCGGGTCCAGCAGATCGGGTACCGCAGCGTCCTCCTCCGCCTGGTGGTCGACGCCCGAAGCAACGCACCGGCGTCCGGACTGGAAATCCCGCTCGCGAGCCAGGTTGTCCGGCTCCCGGAGATCACGGTTGAAGCCCAGGCGTGTCCCGCTGAGGGCGAGCCCCGTGAGGAGGATGGGGGGGTGGGAACCATCCTTGACGAGCTGTTCAAGAACGGGGAACGGCTGCTGACGCTGCAACGGACCTATCCGTACCGCGCGACCATGCAGCACCAGACCGTCGTGCTGGACTCCAACCGGGTTCGCTTGAGCCGGCATGTGGATACGCTGGAGATCGACAGCCGGGAGCTGCCGGCCTATGAACGGGGGAACGTGATCCGACTGGTTCAGACCCGTGACCTGGGTCGGATCACCTTCCGGAATTACGCGAACTACTTCCAGGCTTCCGATCTTGCCCGGCCGGAGTTTCGGAACACTCACTGTTTTTGGTATGCCGGGCTCGACAGCGTACGCGGGTTCCCGGCGTACCGGATCCAGTTCCGGCCTCTGCCGAGGGTCACCACGCCGGATTGGGCCGGATCCCTCCTGATCGACTCCGCCTCGATGCACCTGCTGCGGTCGGTGGCCCGGCTGGTGAATCTGCCCCGGGAGGGAGCGGCGTTCAGCGCGGCGGAGTGCAGCGCGCTCTACGTCCAGCTGGTGCCGACGCTGATCCACGAATTCCAGGCCCACTGTGTGACCGGCCACAACACCCGCCCGCCGGCGGCGTTCACCGACGAACGCTGGACCCTGCTGACCCGGGCGTTCATCAACCGGCGTCCGGACACCACGCGGCCGCCCTAACCCGCTCTACCCGCCCCCCGGGAGTCCCTTCCCGCCGGGAACGCCCGGCTCGGTCATCGCCCGCAGATCGAGGACTTCTTCCAGGGCCTTTCCCTGCAGCAGGTTCTTCCGCACCACCAGCTCCTTGACGGTGAGCCCGGTGGCCAGCGCCTCCTTGGCCAGCTTGGCGGCTTCGGCATAACCGATCCTGGGCGCCAGCGCGGTGACCAGAGCCGGGCTGCGCTCCAGCCAGTAGGCACATTGCGCGGCGTCCGCCTCGATCCCCCGGATGCAGCGCTCGTCGAACGCGCGGCTCGCGTTGGCGAGGATGACCATGGCAAAGATCAGATTGTGCGCGATCACCGGCATCATCACATTCAGCTCGAGCTGCCCGGCTTCGGCCGCCATCGCCACGGTGAGATCGAGTCCGAGCACCTGGAAACACACCTGATTGACCATCTCCACGATGGACGGGTTGACCTTCCCGGGCATGATGCTCGATCCCGGCTGGACTGCGGGCAGGACGATTTCGGCAAACCCGGTGCGGGGGCCGGAGGCCAGCAGGCGAACATCATTGGCGATCTTGTTGAGGTCGAGCGCGAAGGCCCGAATGGCACCACTGAGCGTCGCAACATCTCCCATCGACTGCATCAGCTGGACCCGGTCGAGCCCTTCCCGAACGTCCAGGCCGGTCATGGCCTTGAGGTGACCCACCATCATCCCGGGATATGCCGGCTCGGCGTTGAGGCCGGTTCCGACCGCCGTGCCGCCGATGTTGAGCTCCCGGAGCCAGTCGGCTGCACTGATGAGCTTGCTGCGGTGGCGCGCGACGGTCTCACCATAGGCGGTAAACTCCTGCCCGAGGCGAATGGGTGTCGCATCCTGGAGGTGGGTCCGCCCCGACTTCACGACCCCGTCGAACTCGCTCCCCTTGGCCCGGAGCGCGGCGGCCAGGCCCTCCATGGCCTGGAGCAGCCCCGGCAACGTCGTCAGCGCGGCGAGACGCATGGCGGTCGGAATCACGTCGTTGGTGCTTTGGGCCATGTTGACGTGATCGTTCGGGTGGACCGGGCTGTAGCTCCCCCGCGGCGACCCGAGCAACTCATTGGCCCGGTTCGCCAGGACCTCGTTGCAGTTCATGTTGTGACTGGTGCCGGCCCCGGCCTGGTAGACGTCTACGACGAACTGATCCCGGTGCTGCCCGCCCAGCACCTCGTCGGCGGCCCGCACGATTGCCTCGGCGAGCGGGCCGGCAAGCCGGCCGGTCTCCCGATGGGTGAGGGCGGCCGCTTTCTTGATCCAGACGACGGCATCGACGAAGGCCGGGAGCGGCTTGAGGCCGGAAATGGGAAAGTTCTCCACCGCCCGCAACGTCTGGATGCCGAACAACGCATCCGCGGGCACCTGCTTTTCGCCGAGGGGATCCTGCTCCGTCCGGTAGGTCATAGTGTCGGGCGGGGGGGGGAGGGGGGGGGGAAAGCGTCAACCATCAACGGTCAACACCAGGCGGTAGTACATGGCTGAACATGTCTTCGCGCTTTCCGGGTGCGCCACGTTCCGCGCCGATCGGTTTGCCAAGATCGACCTGATCGCGGGTCAGGCGATGTTCCTGGGGCTCAATTGTTTCGAGCCGGGCCAGTCGCAAGCGGTCCATGCTCATCACGACGCGGACAAATTCTATCTGATCCTCACCGGGAACGCGAGAATGATCGTGGGGGAAGAGCGCCTGGATGCCGGCCCGGAGACGCTGATCTGGGCACCGGCCGGGGTACCCCACGGCGTCGAACGGGTTCAGGGACGAACCGTGATGCTGGTGGGAATGTCCCCACCGCCTAGGGCGTCAGGAACGGGTTAGTCGTTCGCTCCCGCCCGATGGTCGTCGCGGGCCCGTGGCCTGGATAGACGATGGTTTCGTCGGGGAGCGACCAGAGCTCGCGCCGGATGCTGGACAGCAACTGCTCGAGGTCTCCGCCCGGCAGGTCCGTGCGGCCGATCGATCCCGCGAACAGCACGTCTCCGGAGAGCACCGCGCCGGGAACCACGAAGGCCACATGCCCGGGGCTGTGCCCGGGGACGTGGCGCACTTCGACTTCGACGCCGCCGATCGCCAGCCGGTCGCCGTGGGCCAGCGCGCGGTCCGCCGGGGGCGGCGGCGACAGACGGAAGCCCAGCCAGAGTCCCTGAGCAGGGAGCTCCCGGTACAGCCGCTGATCACCGGGGTGCAGGAGGATCGGCGCGCCGGTGGCTTCCCGAATCGCCGCAACGCCCTGGATGTGATCGAGATGTGCGTGGGTGAGCCAGATGCCCGTAACCCGCCGCTCCCGCGAGGCCGCCTCGGCGAGGAAGCGCTCGGCTTCCTCGCCGGGATCGACGAGAATCGTGTCCGGATGGCCGGGATCGAACACCAGGTAGCAGTTCTCGGCAAAGCTCCCATTCGGGAGCGTGACGATTTCGAGCCGTTCCACCGCAGGCCTCAGGCGGCCCCGGCCATCGCCTTCGCCTTCCGCTCGGTCAGGTATTTCTCCACCGCGATGGCGGCGGTCGTGGCATCGCCCACGGCGGTGGTGACCTGGCGGGTCAACTGCACCCGCAAATCGCCGGCCGCGAAGAGCCCCGGAATGGAGGTCATCATGCGGTCATCGGTGATCACATAGCCGCCGGCGTCGTGGGCCACGTGGCCCTTGATCAGCCAGCTGTTGGGCTTGAAGCCGATGAAGATGAAACAGCCCGACACCGCGAGCTGGCTGCGCGCCCCGGTGACGGTCTGCTCGAGCTCGAGGTGACTGAGGCCACGCTCCGTCCCGACCAGCTCCACCACCCGGGTGTTCCAGATCACCTCGATCTTCGGGTTCCGGAAGAGGCGCTCCTGCAGAATCTTCGAGGCCCGAAACTCGTTCCGCCGGTGGATCAGGGACACGTGAGACGCATAGCGGGTTAGGTAGTCGGCCTCTTCGACCGCCGCATCCCCCCCGCCGACGACCGCAAGCCGCTCGCCTTTGAAGAAGGCCCCGTCACAAACCGCGCAGTAGGACACGCCCTTGCCGGCATACTCCAGCTCGCCCGGGACGTCCAGCTTGGTCGGGGTGCCCCCCGCGGTCAGGATCACCGCCGGGGCATAATACTCCGTCCCGGAGCTCGTGGTGACCCGAAAGTTTCCCTCGGAGGTGCGGTGGATTCCCTCGACATGCTCCATCCGAATGTCGGCGCCGAACGCCTGGGCATGCTCCGCCATCTTCGCCGCCAGGTCGGGGCCCAGGATGCTCAGGAAGCCGGGATAGTCCTCGATTTTTTCGGTGTTGAGCAATTCCCCGCCGGGGATGCCACGCTCCAGCACCACCGTCTTGAGCATCCCGCGCCCCGCATAGAGCGCGGCGCACAGACCGGCCGGGCCGGCGCCGACGATGATGACGTCGAAATTGTTCTGGGGTGAGGCCATATCTCCCGGAAATATAGCCTACCGGTTGACCCGCTCCTCCATGGCGTGCAGCCATTCCGCGGGGACTTCCTGCGAGCCGATCAGGCCGTGACTGGTCTCGACGTCCTCGTCACCATGCCAGTCGCTTCCACCGGTGCGCAGCAGGTCGAAGGCCTGCGCGAGGTCGGTCAGCCGGGCTCGAAACTCCCCGGAATGACCCGGGTGCCGGGTCTCCAGGGCGTCGAGGCCTTCCTCCTTGAACGTCCCCACGATCGCCCGGTTCGCCCGCTCGCGCAGATGGGCCGCCGAAACCAATCCTCCAACCTCATGCACCAGATCGGCCACCTCGCGAAAAGCCGGCAACCGCTTCTCGACGTACGCCGGACGGCCCTTCGCGAGCCACTGCTGGAATGCGCCATCCACGCTCGGCACTTTCCCGAGCCGAACCAGCGCGCGGGCCAGGTGGGGACGGCCCATCGCAGCATCGCCGGTCTCCCGCGCCAGGTCCTCGAACGCGACATCCACACCCCACGCCTGCAGCGCCTCGACCATCGCGCGTCCCCGACGAATCCGATCTTCCCTGCACCGCCGGAGGAAGCCGGCAAGGCCGGAATGTCCCGGCGGCAGGAAATACCCCAGCACGTGCATTTCCCCCCAGGGCGCGGCGGTCGAGAATTCGCAGCCGCTCACCACGCGGATGCCCAGCCGCTCCCCCTCGGCCTGGGCCTCGGCGACGCCATCCACGCTGTCGTGATCGGTGAGAGCGATCGCCGACAGACCAACATCGGCAGCGCGCCGGACGACCGCCGCGGGCGACTGGATGCCGTCCGAGGCCGTGGAATGCAGGTGGAGGTCTATCGGTGCTGCGAGGGTCAGGAGCGATACCCCAGCTCGGGCGAAGTCCAGGAAGGCTGCGAGACTTTGAAGAGATCACCCAGCTCGGCGTCGGAGAGCTGCGCCAACGAGGTCTCTCTGCTCTTGGAACCGAGCGGCGAGTACCGCGCGATCCGGTCCGGCGCAGAGCCGGCCGGCAGCTTCACGAATCGCAAAGCGAATTCGTCCTTTTCGTACTGGGTGACCCTGCCCGCGGGGAACACCGACCACCGTTCATCGCCGATTTCGATTGTCCGCTGCGCCAAGGGGGCACCTCCTCACGCGAGTTGTTCGGGATCCTGCTCCAGCTGGGCGCGAAGATCGGCCAGGAACCGGTCCGCATCGGCTCCGTCCACGATGCGATGATCGAAGGAAAGCGCCAGCATGCCCAGGGTCCGGATGCCGATCGTGTCCGTTCCATCGGGTCCGGTCAGCACGGCGGGCCGCTTACCGATCGCTCCCACCGCGAGGATCGCCGATTGCGGTTGATTCAGCACCGGCAGACCGACGAACGTGCCGAACACTCCAGGGTTGGTGATCGTGAACGTGCCCTTCTGCACTTCGTCCGGCGAAAGGCGCTTGGTCCGCGCCCGCTCGGCCAGATCGGCGATGGCGCGGGCGATGCCCAGAAGGTTCAGCTCATCGGCGTGGCGAATGACGGGGACGATCAACCCCCAGTCCATCGCGACGGCGATCCCGAGGTTGATCTCCCCCCGATAGATCGTGCTCTCACCCATCACGGCGGCATTCAGCACCGGGTGGCGGCGAAGGCTTCGGGCCACAGCCGCGGCAACGAAGCCGAGGTAGGTGAGGGCGACCCCACGCTCGGTGAATTCGGCCTTCCACTGCGCCCGGAGGGCCGCGATGCGGGAATAGTCCACTTCGATCAGGCTCTGCACATGCGCCGACACCCGCCTGGACATCACCATATGGTCGGCGGTCAGCTTGCGAATCCGCGACCAGGGTTCGACCCGGTCGCCTTCCCACGGTTCCACCACGGGCCCGGGAATGACTCGTGCGCCCGCGCCGACGATCAACTCCGCAACCGGGCTCGGAGGAGGATGCGGGGGGCTGGGAGAAGGAGCCGCATCCGGCGCCGGCGGCGGGGGACTCCCGGAGGGACGAGCCGGTTGCGGGGCCTCGAGGTGGGACAACACATCGGACTTGGTGACGCGACCCGCCAGACCCGATCCGCGGATAGCAGACAGATCGATATTGTGCTCGGCAGCGATCTTCCGGACGAGCGGAGTGGACTTGGTGCGCAGCCTGTCCTCGAGCTGTGCCGGCTCCGGCGGCCCCGCCCCCGGCGAGACCGGACTCGCGGGCGTTTCGGCTGCCTTCGGGGGAGAGGGGGAGTGGGGGGGAGCAGGCCGGGCCGGGGCTGCCGCGACTGGTGGCTGGTGCGTCGGAGTCGGAGGCGGCGGAGTTGGCGCAGGTGGAGGCGCCTCTGACTTCGAAGGCGGCGGTGCTGCGATCGGGGGCGCGCCGGTCGCGGCGGCAGTTTCCAGCCGGGCCACCACCGTTTGGACCGGAACCGTTTGCCCTTCCTGCACCAGGATCTCGGCGAGCACTCCGGCGCTGGGCGCCGGGATCTCCGCGTCAACCTTGTCGGTGGAAATCTCGAAGATCGGCTCGTCGCGCCGGACTGCGTCCCCCACCTTTTTCAGCCACTTCGACAGGGTGCCCTCGGCGATGGACTCGCCCATCTGCGGCATGACGACGTCGATCTTACCCATGCCAAGCCCTCACCCTGCCAGCGCTTCGATCCGCATCTTGTAGAACGACCGATACACGAACACGATCGAAACGAGGAGAAACACCGCCGCCAGAAAGCGGCTCAGCCCCGGGCCGCGCTGCGCGGTCAGGGAGACGGCCAGCTCGACCGCAAGCAGGCCGAACAGCGTGGTGAATTTGATGATCGGGTTCATCGCCACCGATGAGGTGTCCTTGAATGGATCGCCGACGGTATCGCCGACCACGGTGGCCGCGTGCAGGGCCGTGCCTTTCTGCTTGAGTTCAACCTCGACGATTTTCTTGGCGTTGTCCCACGCTCCCCCTGCGTTGGCCATGAACACCGCCTGAAACAGCCCGAACAGGGCGATCGACATCAGGTACCCGACGAAGAAGAACGGCTCGATGAACGCGAAGCCCAGGGTGCCGAAGAAAACCGCCAGGAAGATGTTGAACATCCCTTTTTGCGCGTACTGGGTGCAGATCTCCACCACCTTCTTGCTGTCGGACACAGAGGCCTTGGTCGTCCCCTCGAGCTTGATGTTCGCCTTGATGAACTCCACCGCGCGATAGGCCCCGGTGGTGACTGCCTGGATGGAGGCCCCGGTGAACCAGTAGATCATCGCCCCGCCGGCCATCAGCCCGAGCAGGAAGGGAGGGTGCAGCAGGGACAGCTTGTCCAGGTTCTCGGTCAGGCCGGACGTCAGCGCCACAATGATCGCGAAGATCATCGTGGTTGCTCCAACGACTGCGGTCCCGATGAGCACCGGCTTCGCCGTCGCCTTGAAGGTGTTGCCGGCGCCGTCGTTCTCCTCGAGCATGTGTTTGGCGGCTTCGAAATTGACGTCGTAGCCCTCTTCCTGCTTGACCTTCGCAGCGAATCCGGGGACGTCCTCGATCAGCGAGAGTTCATAAATGGACTGCGCATTGTCGGTCACCGGTCCGTAGGAATCCACCGCGATGGTGACGGGTCCCATCCCCAGAAAGCCGAAGGCGACGAGACCGAAGGCGAACACCGCAGGAGCGAGCATCATTCCTCCGGCGGATGGATTCGCCGGATCCACCGCCGGGATCCCGGTGCTGACGAAGTAGGCGATCGCCATCAGGACCATGATCGTCATGCCCAGCCAGTACCCGCTGAAGTTCCCCGAGACGAGCCCCGACAGGATGTTGAGAGACGATCCACCCTCCCGGGACGAGGTCACCACTTCGCGCACATGACGGGACTCGGTCGAGGTAAAGACCTTTACGAATTCGGGAATGATCGCCCCGGCCAGCGTCCCACAGGTGATGACCGTGGACAGCTTCCACCAGAGCGAGCCGTCGCCGAGCCCCGGGATCAGCAGGTACGACGAGCCGTAGGTAAGGACGATGGAAACGATCGAGGTCAACCACACGAGCATGGTGAGGGGCGCCTCGAAATTCATCCGGTCGGCATTCCCGTACCGGGCCCGCGCAATCGCCCCATTGAGCAGGTAGGACACTCCGCTCGCAATCACCATCAGGACCCGCATGCTGAACAGCCAGACCAGGAGCTGCACCTGGACCGCCAGGTCGGGCACCGCAAGCAGCACGAACGAGATCAGGGCGACACCCGTGACGCCGTAGGTCTCGAACCCGTCGGCGCTCGGACCGACCGAATCCCCGGCGTTGTCGCCGGTGCAATCCGCGATCACGCCCGGGTTCCTTGCGTCGTCCTCCTTGATCTTGAAGACGATCTTCATCAGATCGGCCCCGATGTCGGCGATTTTCGTGAAGATGCCGCCGGCGATCCGAAGCGCAGCGGCGCCCAGCGACTCCCCGATGGCGAATCCGATGAAGCAGGGTCCGGCGTACTCCCCGGGGACAAACAGCAGGATGCAGAGCATGATCAGGAGCTCCACACTGATCAGCGCCATCCCGATGCTCATCCCGGCCTTGAGCGGAATGTCGTGCAGCGGGTAGGGCTTGCCCCGCAGGCTGGCGTACGCGGTGCGGGAGTTCGCGAACGTGTTGATGCGAATCCCGAACCACGCCACCGCATAACTGCCCGCGATCCCGACGAGACTGAAGAAGAGGATGATGGCTACCTTGCCCGGCGGAAAACCGTGGGTGGGATTGCCGGCCGCATCGGTCGTCGCGGCCAGGGTCCCGAAGTACACCGCGGTCACCGCGCCGATGAAGATCCACAGGATCGCCAGGAACTTGCCCTGCTGGGTGAGGTACGTCTTGCAGGTCTCGTAGATCAGCTCCGACATCTCCCGCATCGCCTCGTGGACCTTCATGCTGCGGAGCTGGGCATAGATCACCAGGCCGAACAGCAACCCCAGCGCACACACCACCAGCCCGAACATCAGCAAGGATTGGCCGCTCAGGCCGATGAACTGCTGGCTGGCCAGATCAGGGACGACGAGATTCGCCTCACCGCCGGCGGCATGAGCCTGGGCGAACGCCGCGGTAGGCAACAAGGCGGGCAACAAGGCGGGCAACACGGCACCCAACAGACGGAAGACTCGACGGCGGGCGACGCAAGTCATCAGCCAGGCTCTCCGGAGAACGGGAATTGGGGAGTTCGCGACGGGCACAAACCTAACCTCAGGCCGGTCGGGCGGTAGATGTGGTGGCCCGAGCGCCTCGATCGTCCACAAGCTATCTGCTCGAGCAGCGCCGCGATCGCCACGGCAGTGGAGACGCGGATGAAAGTCGCGCTGCTCGCTGTTGTCGAATGGAATCGAAGAAAAGCATAGGCCCGGACGACTCGCATCCCACCCGAACGAGGAGTCCGACCCTTAGACCGTCGCCCAGAAGGCCTCCCCGGCCCCTGGGCGGCGGGGCCTATTTCTCAGATCAGGTCCCGCCGACGGGCTTGAGCTCTCCGCACGAGACCACGTTCCCGCCCGCCCCGTGGACCTGGATGATCCGACTTCCCCCATCGGGCGATGCGACGGCGAGCGTCACGGCGGCCTGCGCGGTGCCCCCGGGGCCAACCTTGAGCGGCGGGTAACCCGATCCCTGGAGCTGTCCCGGTGAGGCGCAGGTCCCGGTGTGCATGTGCCACGCCAGCGAGGTGTTTGGAGCACCGCCCCGGATCGTGATGACGAAGTGGGTCGAATCACCCGTGGCCTCCGCCGTGGCACCCCCGCGAACGGTGGCGCCCCCGACCGGTTCCAGAATGGCCCGCCACTTCGCGGCGGACCCACTCGCACCATTCAACATGCCGACCGCAACGAGGGCGGCGATGGATTGCATCCCGCGCAAACGACCTCCTCTGTCGTAGAAGGGGCCAGGCGTACGAAGCCCGGCCCGATCAGGAGACGCTTTGTCCCGCAAAGTAGACACGGTGGGCCCGGCACTGGTGCTTCAATATGCTCCCCGCACCGCGTGGGTGGGATCGTCCAGGGCGTGCACGGTTGCCAGAAACCGTTTGGCGAGCTTGTCGAGCTCGCTTTCTCCCACCTGGTTGGTCTCCACGGTCACCAGGGTATAGTGCCCGCCTTCCGCCACCACCGAAACGGTTACCTGCCCGATGGGGCCCGCAAATCGGCGGCGCCGGGTTCCCTCCTCGGCCGGCGAGAGCCTCGGCGCGAAGAATTCGGTGGCGTGGCGCACGACGGTGTCCGGCGCGAGAGGCGTTCGATGAAAGTATTTCATTCCTTCCCGTACTCGTAGTATTCCACACCCAGGTGGGTGATCTGCTCCTCCCCCATGAGATACCGGAGCGTGTTCTTGAGTTTGGTGTGCTGGATGAACAGATCGTGCTCAGGATACAGTCCCGGGGCCACCTGAGGGCTCTTGAAGTAGAACGAAAGCCACTCCTGGACACCCGAAAACCCCGCTCGCTGGGCCAGATCGAAGAACAACGCGAGGTCGAGTACCAAGGGCGCAGCGAGAATCGAATCGCGACAGAGAAAATCCACCTTGATCTGCATCGGGTAGCCGCACCACCCGAAGATGTCGATGTTGTCCCAGCCTTCCTTGTTGTCGCCCCGGGGGGGGTAATAGTTGATCCGGACTTTGTGGTAGAGGTTCCCGTACAGCTCCGGATACACCTTCGGCTGGAGGATGTACTCCAACACTCCGAGCTTGGATTCCTCTTTGGTTTTGAAACTCTCGGGATCATCGAGCACTTCCCCGTCCCGGTTTCCGAGAATGTTGGTGGAATACCACCCCGACACACCGAGCATCCTCGCCTTGAACATCGGCGACAGGACCGTTTTCACCATCGTTTGGCCGGTTTTGAAATCCTTCCCGCCGATCGCGACTTTCCGCCGCCCCGCGAGCTCCACCAGTGCCTGGACATCGACCGTGAGGTTCGGTGCCCCGTTGGCGAAGGGCACGCCCTCCATGAGCGACGCCCAGGCGTAGAGCATGGACGGAGCGATCCCGGGGTGATTGGCGTCCATCGCCTTCTCGAAGGCGGCAAGGCTCTCATGCTCCGGCCCTGGAGCAATGAAGATCTCGGTCGAGGCGCACCACACGACCACCATCCGGTCACAGCCGGTCTTGGCCCTGAAGTCGCGAATGTCTTTCCGAAGCGCTTCGGCCAGCTCGCGCTTGCTCTCCCCACGCTTGACATTGGTTCCCTGCAGCCGCTTCACGTAATGCTGGTCGAAAACGGCGGGCATCGGGGCAATGCCTTCGAGAAAATCCCGGATGACATGGACGTGCTCGTGCGGATCGAGCACTCCGCACTTGAGCGCCGCCTGGTATCCGTTATCCGGGATCGGATCCCATGCGCCGAAGACCAGATCCTCGAGCGAGGCGAGGGGGACGAAGTCTTTGATCAGCGGAGCCCGTTGCTCGGTGCGTTTGCCGAGCCGGATGGTGGCGAGCTGAGTCAGGGAGCCGAACGGCTTCGCCTTTCCCCGGCGAGCGAGCTCGACGCCGGCAATGAAGGTCGAGGCGACGGCGCCGAGTCCGACACAGAGGACTCCCAGCTTTCCGCTGGCCGGCGCGATCGGACGGCCACTCGATTCCGGCATCCGTCAGGTCCTTTCTTGCCGCGTGATGGTG
>Ga0187892_10002610_pt1 | contig 35325 bp, 26 predicted proteins | sample MA1701073metaG_FD_139345 | JGI IMG/M metagenome (GOLD analysis project Ga0187892, IMG submission 139345) | Bio-ooze microbial communities from a basaltic lava cave in the Kipuka Kanohina Cave System on the Island of Hawaii, USA - MA170107-3 metaG ... | reverse complement strand
TTGCCAGGCAAGAGCAACTACCTGATCGGCGCCGACCAGGCGCAGTGGCGGACGAACATCCCGAATTACGCCCGTGTGCGGTACGACGAGGTCTGGCCGGGGATTGACGTCGTCTTCTACGGCGCCCAGCGGCGGCTCGAATACGACTTTGTGGTCGCGCCGGGCGCCAGTCCGCGAACGATCAGGCTGTCGTTCGAGGGCGTGAAGAAGATCAGCGTGGACGCAAGCGGCGATCTGATCCTGCGTCTGGCTGAGGGCGAGTTGCGGCAGCGCAAGCCGGTTGTTTATCAGGAAGTGAATGGCGAGAAGCGGCTGGCCAGGGGGCGCTACGTCGTGCAAGGCAATCAGGTCGGATTTGAGATTGGAGATTACGACCGGAGCCGTGAGTTGGTGATTGACCCGGTGTTGAATTATTCGGCGCGGCTGATGCCGGGCGACCGTATCGCTGTGGACGGGCAGGGGAACGCTTACATCATCGCCGAAGCGTGGCGAGACGTCTTCCCATCCGTAAACGGCGAAAAGGACGCCCTGGTGATGAAGTTGAATCCGGCAGGAACACAAGTGGTTTACACCACCATTCTCGGCGGGAGCCTGGCCGACACGCCTGCGGACATCGCTGTGGATGCCGAAGGAAATGTCACGCTGCTGGTCAATTCGTCATCGCCGGACTTTCCGGCGATGACGAATGATTTTGATCTGGGCGCAATCCTGAAAAGCGCCGATGGGGCGGAGAATTTTCAGCCGAGCGGGCGCAACCTATTCGCTAGACGCGTGGAAGGCGAGTTCGTCTTCGATTCGACGCAGCCTGGGGTGCTCTACGTCTCTGCCGAGGGAGGCCGGGTCAACCTTTACCGGAGCGCTGATGGCGGCCGGAGTTGGAGAGTGATCGGGTCAACGCTAGAAGAGCCTGTGCCACTCGCGGTCCTGCCCGGCAATCCGAGCGTGCTCTACGTCGCGACGAGCAAAGGATTGATGAGCAGCGCCGATGGCGGAACGACGTGGAACGAGACTGCCTTGAAGCAACCCGATATCTTTTCGCTCAGCTATGACCAGCGCAACCTGATGACACTCTATGCCGCCACGCGAGCGGGGCTTTACAAGAGCACGGACGGCGGCCTGAACTGGACTCTGCTGCAAAGCGGTCTGCCTGCGTCCTCTACTCCGTTGAAGCTGGTGGTTGATCCGTCAAATCCCGGCACGCTCTATGTCTGGATTACTCTGGGGAGCGAGAATCATCAGATTTACCGCAGCATCAACGGCGGCGCGAGTTGGAGTTTCGCGGCAGAGTCTCCTAACCGGCCCTTTCCCGAAAGATACATTACGTCGCTGGCCATTGATCCGAGAAATTCCGCACTCTATTTCGGGACCCATCGCGGTTTGTTCAAGCTCGCGGGCGGCGGTCAGACCGTACAATCGCTGGGATTGGCTGATTTAGCAATTGAATCAATTGCCATTGACCCGACGAATTCGGCGACGATTTACGTTTCTACGCCCTTGATGCGAGGGGCGATAACTCAACTCCTCGGCGGCATTCAAAAGACCACGGACGGCGGCGCGAACTGGGCGCGGCTGAATAACAGTTTGAAAGATCGCTTCGTGGGCACAATCGGCATAGACCCCTGGGCGCCAACCACGTTGTTCGCCTCGACGACGTCGGGCTTTCCTACCTCAGGCGTCTTCGCGGTGCGATTGAGCGCGGATGGGACGCGTCCGGTCTTCTCCGTGCTGGTGGCCTTTGGCGGAGGCAGTGCGCTCGCGCGAGACGCCGCCGACAATCTTTACGTGACAGGGGGCGGACAGTTGCAGACGCTACGCAACGCCTTGCAGACCGCGCAAGGGCCTGGTTTCGTGACAAAGCTGAATGGCCGAACCCGGGAGGTTGAGTACGCGACCTACCTGGCGGTACAGCCAAGAGACCTGGCGGTGGATCGCATGGGGATGATGGCCATCGTTGGCGACAGCGCGGGCAATGAAGCCGATTCGCTGATCAGGAACGGATTTCAACCGTCGCCGAAGGGCGGTCAGGAGGCGTTCATCTGCCGGATTGACCCGCAACGCGCCGGAGCCGATTCGCTGCTTTTCGGGTCTTACCTGGGCGGCGCCGGCGAGGAGTTCGTCAAGGCCGTAGCCGTAGACGCGAATGGGATGATTTATGCGACCGGTCGAACTTCGTCGCCGGATTTCCCGACTACCCCTGCCACTCAGATCACGGCGACGGGCAGCGATTTTCTGGTCAAAATTGATCCCACGAAATCAGGAGCCTCTGCGTTGTTGTGGGCGACGCGATTGGGCGCGGCGCTCGTCAACAGCCTGGCCGTTGATGCGGCCGGAAACGCCTATATCACGGGGACGACTACTGGCGGTCTTTTTATTACGCCGGGCGCCTTGCAGAGCGCGTTCGCCGGGGGCAGTTGCCCTAGTCCTAACCCCGGCTGCAGTTGCCCGCTGGTGATGGGGGCTTGCCCGGCGCGTTGCAGCCTCATTCCGATTCCGGGAACTTGTTCGGACGCATTTGTGGCCAAGGTCAGCGCCGATGGCTCGGCGGCGCTCTATTCTACCTATTTCGGCAGCGCCTCTGATCAAACCGCAGAGAGCGCAAACGACCTGACGCTCGACCAGGCGGGGAATGTCTATCTCACCGGGTATGGCAAATTGCCTGCTACCACCGGCGCAGTTCAGCTTGAAGGGTGGAACGGCTTCCTGGCCAAGCTTACTCTCGAGCCGCGCAGCGCGGCTCTTGCCACTGTCTCGGCGGCGAGCTTCGCCGGGCCGCAACTCGCGCCGGAATCGCTGGCCGTCGGTTTCCTCGACGCCTTTGGTCAGGGCGCCGACAGCCTGGGCGTGAAAGTCAGAGACAGCGCGGGAACGGAAAGAGAAGCGACTGTGCTCTTCTCCGGCGTGGGTCAGGTCAACTTCCAAATCCCGCCGGGCACAACCGCCGGGCCAGCCACAGTCAGAGTCCTGAGCGGGAGCGCGGCGATAGCCAACGGCGTGGCGCAGATTGCCGCCGTCGCTCCCGGCGCGTTCGGGATGAACGCGAACGGGAGAGGCGTGGCCGCCGCCGTCGCGCAAAGAGTCAAAGCCGATGGCTCGCAAACTTACGAAATGATCGCGCGCTACGATCAATCGCTCAGGCAATTCGTCGCCATCCCAATTGATCTCGGCCCAGAATCCGATCAGGTCTTCCTGGCGCTGTTCGGCACAGGCTGGCGCTTCCGCAGTTCCGAGGCGGCGGTCAAGGTGACGATCGGCGGAGTTGACGCGCCGGTGACGTATGCGGGATTGCAGCCGACGCTGGTCGGCGTGGATCAAATCAACGCTCGGCTGCCGCGAAGCCTTGCTGGCAAAGGCGAGGTTGATCTGGTGGTGATGGTTGATGGCAAGACGGCAAACACAACCCGCGTCGCCTTCAAGTAACGTCCGATCAGCGCGATGAACAGACGATTTGCTCCAGTGACGTAACCTGCGGCAGATTCGGCGATTTTGACCGGCGGCGGCTTCTACTCAGGCGCCGGTTGGACGTATGATAGCTGTCGCTGCCTAACTCCCATTTGTTCATCACATCGGACGACTATGTTGACCAGGAGCAGAACAACTGTTTTGACGATTCTTTTCGCCGTGTGCGTCTCGGTTACGGGCGCGGCGCAAATGGGCGCGTGGCGGTGGCAGAATCCGCGCCCACAGGGCAATCCGCTTTACGCCGTAGCTTTCGGCGACGAACGACGCGGCATCGCCGTCGGCCGCGACGGAACGATCCTGCGCACCGAAGATGGCGGGCAGAGATGGTTGTCGGTCCGCACGTCCATCAACACGCCGCTTTACGGATTGGCGGCGCAGGGCAAACGCGCCTGGGCCGTTGGCGCGCGCGGGATTATCCTCGTGTCCGACGATCGCGGCGAATCGTGGCGCGAAGCAGCGAGCGGAACGAAGAAGCATCTTTATTCGGTCTGTTTCAACAAGAATCGCGGTTGGGCCGTGGGCGTCGAAGGTTTGATCCTGACGACAGAGGACGGCGGCAAAACCTGGAAACAACAGCAGAGCGGCGTGAGCAAACATCTCAACGCGGTGGCGTTCGCCGACGAGAAACGCGGCGTGGCGGCCGGAGATGATGGCGTGCTGCTGGTGACAAACGACGGCGGCCAGAAATGGTACCAGCGGAATCAAGTGGCCGGGCGGAACCTGCTTGGCGTATTCGCGCTCGCGCCGAACCGGTTCTGGGTCACTGGCGCGCAGGGAACGATCCTGCACAGCGTGGACGCGGGCGCGACGTGGAAGCCTCAGACCAGCAATTCCTCTTCGAGCCTTTACGCTGTTTCATTCATCAACGGCAAACAGGGCTGGGCGGCGGGCGCGGACGGCGCGATCCTGCAAACGGCGGACGGCGGCGAAACGTGGAGCGCCCAGCTTTCAACCAGCGCGCAACAGTTCGCCGCTCTTTGCTTCGCTGACGGCCAGCGCGGCTGGGCCGTGGGCGAAGGCGGCGCGATTTACGCGACGGTTGATGGCGGCGAGAAATGGTCGTCGCAAACCGACGGCGCAAAGGAGATGTTCAACGCCATTTATTTCGTTGACGACCAGCGCGGCTGGGCCGTCGGAATGAACGGCGTGATCCTGGCGACCGAAGACAGGGGCAAGACCTGGCGGTCGCAAAATTCCAACATAGCGGCAAACCTGCGCGGCGTCAGTTTTATTGACCCGAAGCTGGGCTGGATCATCGGCGAGCGCGGCGCATTGCTGCGGACAAACGATGGCGGCGCGCAATGGCAAGCGAAATCGAGCAATACGGAGTCGAACCTGCACGCGATCTCGTTCGCGTCCGAGAGAGAGGGCTGGATCGTCGGCGAAGGGGGACTGATCCTGCGCACGGTTGACGGCGGAGAGAATTGGACGCCGCAGATTTCAGACACTCGCGCCTGGCTTGAGACCATCGCCTTCGCCGACGCGCGGACGGCGTGGGCCGCCGGCGAAGCGGGCGTCATCATCCGAACCGATAACGGCGGCGCGACGTGGCAAGCGCAGGAGAGCGGCACGCGCAAATGGCTCTATGCGATTTCATTCGCCGACGCGAAGACCGGCTGGGTGGTCGGCGAAGACGGTTTGATCTTGCACACGGGCGATGGCGGCGAGAACTGGGTCGTGCAAATCAGCGGCGTGCCGAGCAACTTGCTGGGCGTTCGCGCCGTCAACCCGAAACTCGCGTGGGCCGTCGGACTCAACGGCATCATCCTTCACACCGAAGACGGCGGCAGAAGCTGGCTGCGCGACGTGAGCGGCACGACCACGCCGTTGCGCGCCGTGACGTTTCATAATGAGGACAATGGCTGGGCGGTCGGGCGCGACGGCGTGATCCTGCGTTACGCGGGCAAGACCGCCGGCGATGTCAGAACTGTTTTCAATCGGTACCGCGAGCGGTAGCGAGCGTGACTCCATCAATGACCGACTGATGGAGTCACGCTCGCTACCGCTCGCGGTACCGATAAGGAGCGAGTTATGATCCCCCCAAACTCTTTCGTCAGAGCGTTGCTTTCTCTCTGCCTGACGCTGCTGGCTGTCGTATTGATTGGCGCGGCGCAAACCCCGCAGCAGGAGCCGTCGTGGAAGTGGCCGGAAAGCAGAGTATTCGAGATTGCCAAACGCATTCGCGCCGGACGTGATCTGACGCCGAAACAATGGCCGAACGGCGCGCGCGTGGCCGTCGGGCTGTCATTCGATTTCGACAACGAGACGCCTTCCCTCAGAGACGGCCAGACCTCGCCGGGATTGATGTCGCAGGGCGAATACGGCGCTCGCGCCGGATTGCCGCGCATTTTGAAGCTGCTCGATCAATATCAGATTCCCGCCACGTTCTTCATTCCGGCGCTCAGCGCAAAGCTCCACCCGCAGGGAGTCAAAGACATTCTGTCGAAAAACCGGCACGAAATAGGCATCCACGGCTGGATACACGAACGCAACTCGCTGCTTGGCGAAAGCGACGAACGCGAGTTGATGCGCCGCAGCATCGAAGCCCTGACCGAGATCACAGGCAAAAAGCCTGTTGGATTGCGCACGCCGTCGTGGGATTTCAGCCCGGCGACGATGAAACTGGTTCGTGAATTCGGATTGCTTTACGACAGCAGCCTGATGGCCGACGACCGGCCTTACGAAGTCTTGATGGACGGCGCGGCGACGGGCGTGGTCGAATTGCCGGTCGAATGGATTCTGGACGATTACCCCTATTTCGGAATGGACAGGTTTTCGACCGTCAGACCTCACACGACGCCCGATCAGGTCTTCACGATCTGGCGCGACGAATTCGACCAGGCTTACGAAGAAGGGACGATGTTCATCCTGACGATGCACCCGCACGTCATCGGCCACCGCTCGCGCGTGATGATGCTTGAACGATTGATCCGCCACATGCGCTCGCGCCCCGGAGTCTGGTTCGCCACGCACGAAGAGATCGCGCGGTTCGCCAAAACGGGCAAGTGACGTATCCGGCATTTCAAGCGCGAGCAGGACAAGCGCGGCATTATCGAAATCATTCAAGAGGTAGCGCCATGATTCAAAATGATCTGGAACTCAAGGGGACGCAGGAACGCATTGCCTTCTTTGCCAAAATCGTCGCCGAGATGCGCGTTCGCGTTCCGGCGGAAAACTACGCCGCCATGGCCAGCGGCTATTTGGCGGAGATCGAGAAAATGCACGCTGAAGTGATGGAGTATCTGCGCTGTCACTCCAGTGAATTCGCGCCAGCGAAAGCCGCTTGAACTTCACTTTATTTTCTCATACTCCTTCTTCGCCTCGATCAGCGCGGGCAGATCGGCGTTCGCGTCTTTCCACAACCGGAAGAATTCGTCGTACATCTGCTTCGCTTTTGCGGTATTGCCCCTCCAACACAGTTGCGCGCGCCTGTCCCAGATGCGCCAGCGGCCACAGCGGCGAGGTCACATCCCAGCCGCGATGGTCAATGATCTTCTGAAACTCGGCGGCGGCCTGTGCGCCTTGTTTGAGTTGCAGATACGCCTGCCCGCGAATCCAGTTGAGACGAAACGACGACACGGGCGCGGCTTCGTAGGGAAGCGTGGGTCGTAGCAATTCGATGGCTTGCGCGGGATTGCCGCGTTGCAATTCGATAGTGGCGCGTGTCAGCGGCGCGATGACGTTGAGGGCCAGCGTGCTTTTGGGATTCTCACGGACGAGTTCATCGGTCACCGCTCGCGCGTGATGATGCTCGAACGATTGATCCGCCACATGCGCTCGCGCGCAGGAGTCTGGTTCGCCACGCACGAAGAGATCGCAAAGTTCGTTAAATCAGGGAAGTGAGAAATTCTCCCGATCTCCGAAATGGCAAACATCACTCGGTGGTATTCCATAAACGAATGTTGAGCCTGATTGATTGCGGTTCAGCGGAAGTTTTCCATCAGCATAATATCGTTGCCGACCTGATCCACTTGCGACCAGACCAGCCAGCGGCCATCGGGTGAAACGTCGAGACCCGCAGCCCATGGATCAATCCTTTTTTGGAGTGTGGCCACGAGCGTCACCCGACCGGTGGCGAAGCTGAAGAACTCGATCAGCGGTTGCTCAGGCCGCTCAGCCGTAGCGAAATAGATGCCTTGTTCCAGTACCGTCCAGTGCCGCCAGAATCCCGCGCGATGATGATCCAGGATGAGCGTCTCGGCGCCGCCCGCCACCGGGACGCGCCAGATGCCGGGTACAAGGCGCCTTTTCTGGTAATAAAGAAACTGGCCATCGGGCGATTCGACGCTCAGATGACCGCCCTCGCCTTGCTTAGTGATCATGACGGCCTCTCCGCCAGCGGCAGGCATCTTCCAGATGCGGTGGCTGCCGCTACGGGTCGAGCAGAAATATATCGAGTTTCCGTCGCGCGACCAGCTCGGCGTGACGTCTTCGGCGGGGTCAGTTGTGAGGCGGCGCGGTTTGCCCCCTTCGGCACTGATGACATAGATGTCGCCGAGGCCTTCCGCGCGGCTATCGAAGACGATCTGCCGCCCGTCCGGCGACCAGTACGGCGAACCAGTGAGTGAGCGGTTGAAAGAGGTCAACTTGATTGGGTTCTCCCCCGTGCTGTCCGCGACCCAGATTTCATTGCTACCGGAGAGATCGGACCCATAGGCGATTTTTTTGCCGTCTGGTGAGATTTGCGGGTCGGCGTCACGTCTGGTTGAGGAGATCAGTAACTTCGCCGACTGAGGTACCTGTCTCGGACCCGCCAGTGATGCGGCGTTGGCCAGTTCCATCCGCCAGATGTTATGGTCACCGATGGTTTGCGCCAAAGCCAGGCGCTGGCTGTCACGTGAGATGGCAAAGCTGTCCAGGTTTCGTCCGGCAGCCTCAACCTGTTTCGGTGTTCCGCCGGAGGCAGGCACACGCCATAAGCTAAACCTGCTATCACCACTACGAGCGGATATGAACAGAATTTCGCGGCCATCGGAAGTCCAGGCCGGAGATTCGGACTGGGCGCTATTGGCCATCAGAAGCTTCGGGGCGCCACCTGCCGTAGGAACCAGGTATAGATCGAAGTCGCGGAAGAACGCCACCGTCTTTCCGTCCGGCGAAATGGCCGGATAGCGGTCGCCGTCTGATGTAGGTGGCGGCGAAGTGAGTTTTCGCCTTTCTCTTGTGTTGCTCCCTACCAGAAAGATACTGGATGCCTCCTGGTCCGAGCTTTTGTCCCGCAGCACCAGCCAGTCGCCATCCGGCGACCAACTTATTTGGTTATTGATCCCAGGCGATGTCATACGGGTAATTTTGCGCTCTGCGCCGCCCAGCGAGGGAATCAGGTATAGTTCGGCGCCTTCTGGCATCTCTCGCGTAAAAGCAATGTAGCTCCCATCCGGAGACCAGCACGGCCAATAGTCTGCGGCTGGATTGGTCGTCAGGCGGCGCGGCGATTCATTGCCGAGTTGCTTTACGTAGATGTCTGAATTGTCCTCTTTTTCGCCATCCCAGACGAAGGCGATCTGATTGCCGTCGGGCGAAAAAGACGGCTGCATTTCATTGCCGCGAAACGCAGTGATGGGGACAATTTTCGGCGGCGGCAATTCGTGCGAACGACGGAAAGCGATCAACCAAACCGAGACGCCAATCACCAGCGGCGCAGCGACGAAGACGGCTAGCCGAGCCAAGCGGCGTAAAGGACGTGGCTGCGGCGAAGGCTGCGCGGCAGGGGTCGCGGCGCTGACAACATCCGGTTCAGTGCGCTTTGGCGACTCTGGTTCTGCGCCTTCGTCCCGCTTTTCCTCCACGCCGGCAATGAACCGATAGCCGCGCCTCGGCGCAGTCTCGATGTAGCGCGGCATTCCCGCGTCGTCGCCCAGCGCGCGGCGAATCTCCTTGATCTCCTGCGTCAGCGCGTTGTCGGTCACGTGCGCGCCCTGCCAGACCTGCTCGAACAACTCCTGTTTCTCGACCACCCGGCCACGATGCTCGACCAGATAGACCAGCAGGTCGAAGGCGCGCGGGGAGAGCGTCTTCAGTTGATCGGATTTGTAGACACGGAAGGCGGCGCGATCAATAAGCACGTCATCGAAGCGGAAACAGGCAGAGTTGCTGGGCGGCTTCAAGGTTTCCATCGCAATCTCAGCGAACGGTCACGACTTCATCACCAAAAATTCAGGACTCACTCAGGCATCGGTCATTACTCAAAAACGCGGGCTGATTATAGTCCCGGCTATCCGGTTTCCAAAGTTCGCGACCGGATGAGAGGAGGGTTTTATGATCAGCGGAAGAACCTTGCCGGCCTTATTGATTCTCCAAACGGCGTTGCTCCTGTTGATCACGCTGCTTGTCCTGGCCGCTTCATCAGCGCAAGCTCAGACTTCGCGCGCTGACACCGCGGCCTCTTATCTGGAGCGCGGCAACGCCTGGTATGCCAAAGGCGAGTTGGAGAAGGCCCTCGCCGATTACGACCTCGCCCTGAGCTTCGATCCGCGCCACGCGGCGGCTTATTTCAATCGCGGCAACGCCCGGAGAGATAAAGGCGAACTCGACAGGGCCATTGCGGATTACACGAAGGCCATCGAGTTCAATCCTCGCCTTGCCGAAGCCTACAGCAATCGCGGGGCTGCGCTCTATCTCAAAGGCGACCTCGATGGCGCGCTCGCCGATCTGGACGCAGCCATCAAGCTTTCTCCACGCATCGCCACTGCCTATTACAACCGCGGCCTCGTTCGACAGGACAAACATGATCTCGCCGGCGCCCTGGCGGACTTTACTCAGGCCATCAAGCTCAACTCACGCATGGCCGAAGCCTACAACGGACGCGGAACTATTTGGGAGGCGAAAGGAGACTTGGACAAGGCCGTCGCCGAATTCGACCAGGCGATAAGACTCGATCCGCGCTATGTCGGCGCCTACGCGAACCGTGGTCTGGCCCGGCTACGGCAGGGCCAAGAGGCCGAGGCCCGGAAAGACTTTGACCAGTGCCTCAGGCTCAATCCGAATCTGCAGACCCTGCTTGAGCAACGTGTCAATGAAGTGAGGCGGCGGCTTGCGGCGAAGCCCTAAGGTCCGGCGCTCAGGAAAAAGGAGTTGCAAGGAGATCAAGCGCCAATTCGCGACGAAGCGGTAACCCCTTCTTTTCCCTGAGAGGGCGAGTCATTGATTCATAATCCGGCAAGTGATGAACTCAGTCGCGCGATGCGGCGCGGGGGTATTTGCGCCGGTAACTGCGCAAGATGTAGAGCATCAGCGGATATGAAATTGCGGCGCTCACCGTCGAGAGAATCATCGATCCGACGGCGAAGGGCAGCAGTTGGCGCCATTGCGCCGCTATCAAACGCCAGAACTCCGCCGTCAAGAGCGCGCTCAAACTGGCTTGCGGCGCCGCAACCGGCGGAGAGCCGATGATCAACCGCCCAATCGCCCACGACGCGCCGGCAATCGGCGGGATCGTCCACGGGTTGCTGAGAAAGCTGCCGGTCAGGACCGCCAACTTGTTCAAACGCCAGACGACCGAGACCAACGCCGCCAGAATCGTGTGCAATCCGAGCAAGGGCGAAAAGCCGATAAACGTCCCGATGGCGAACGCCAGCGCAGTGCGCTCCGGCGGATCATCAAGATTGAGCAGGCTTCGTAATGCGCTTCGCAACATAGCAGCCGGCATTATAGTCAACCACTCTTATGCGCGATTAATCGCGCGCGCGATTTGCCGCAAACACGCGCGCGATTGCGGCTTCATTCCGCCACAGTGTAATAAGCTCCGCGCCCTTTCCCAACTACCGTCAGCTTGCCCTCCGCCTGTAACCGCCGCAGGAGGCGGCTCGCCTGATCTTCACTGAGCCGGCAAAGCTCACTAGCGTCTTTCCTGGTGACCCGCCCGTGATTGCGCGCGTATTGCAGAACCATCTGTTCCTGCTGAATTGGGTCAAAGCCCGCCTGCCGCACGTAGCCGGCGCTTTGCCCGATAGCGCGGTAGACCTGCGCTCAGGGTGTAAATGCGCCCCTTTTTGATTCCTCGCGCCTCGACCAGTCCCGACTCGACCAATCGCTCCAACACGGCGCGTGCGGCAGCTTCGTCCTTCTGCAAGGCCGTTGCCGCGTCCGCCACGCTCAGTCGCCGCTCTTGCCTCAACCGCGACAGCGCGATCAACGAATCCAGCGGCACAGGAGCGCCCGTGCGCCTCTCCTCTTCAAGTATCATGCTCAGGAAAGGAATATCCGGCTCTGCGCTGCTCAGCTTGACGGTCACAGAGGTACGGTCAATCGGGCGCTGGCCGCCCATAGCGCAACAACCCTTCGTAGATCAAATCCACACCGCGCCCAGTTCGCTCCGCCAGCCCAAGTCGCTTGATGGCATCCGCCAGGACCGGGTTGCGCGGCCTCGGCTCGACCACCAGCAAGTTGTCCAGAGTCACACCTTCAACGAACCCTCCCGGGTTGCTGATGACGAAGCCGCCGGTCTCGCGCCGCACGTGGACGGCCCCCAGGCGCGTGTAGTCGCGATGAGCCAGGGCGTTGACGAAGGCTTCGCGGAATGCCCTCTCGTCGAAGGTCGGGATCGGCACGCGGAACAGGCCGACTTGCACCTCGTCCTCTTCCAGGCGCGCCTTGAACTGCTCCATCACCCGCTCAAAAGTCTTGAGGAGCGGCGTGCGGTAAAAATCATTGACTCGGACTTGGGCGCCATTCAATACCTGAAATGCGACTTCGTGGGTCGGCGCCAGGTCGCGGATGACCGCTTCGCGTCCCAGCACAAGCAACCCGGTCACCGTCGGCGCGAGCTTCCCGCCTTCGCGTCGCACAAAACCCAGCGCGCCGTCCAACTCCTCGTCAGTCAGCGAAATTAAAGCGCGATCCCCACGATAGCGCTCCACCATCTGCCGCAGCCGCTCACGTTCCAGCGGATCGAAATCGGCGACGGAGGCGCCCGCGACCGGGAGTGACGAATAATCGAGCGCGCCGAAATCAGCCTGGCGGCTGGCGAACTCGTGCGGGTAGAAGGGAACGCACTCCGGCGTCCCATCGGCCAGCAGGCGGCGGCGCTGAAGCGCGCCCTCGGAGGTGGCTACCAGTCTGGTTGATCGTGAGACTTCGATCCGGGCAATCGGGGTTCCATCTTCCTCAAGAGCCGTGACGCGCGCGCTGACCGGCGGGTTGGTCCGGTTGGCGATCATCGCGGCGAGAGAGGCGAGGTTCCGGTGATCAGCATTGACTCATCTCGCAAGTATGATTCCTAACGAACTTTCGACCCAATACGACGCTGCTCGACCACCGCGCGAAGGACGCGGTCAATCGCCACGCGATGGCTGAGCCGTTTATTTCTATCGTCGTGAATATTCCAGCCTGTGAAGACGACTACCAGATCGTACTCCGACACAACGATCGGCATCTGGCCCCCAAAACCTGACCCGGCCCAGGCCAGACGCGAATTACCGTCGTCGTAAGGAAAGAGCCACCACTTGAAGCCGTACTTCGTCGTTCCGTTGGGCGCCACTGAAACGCTCGGAGTCACCGACGCCTTGATCCAATCGTCCGTCACGATCTGTTTTCCCTCCCACACTCCGCGCTTGAGGAACAGGTACCAAATCTTCGCCAGATCGTGTGGTCGAAGGTAAAGTCCGCCTTCAGTGTCCACCAATCCGGAAGGCGTGCGTTTCCAGAAGTAGCTCTCGATGCCGAGCGGCGCGAAGAGATGCTGGGCGGCATACTCTTCGATGTCTTTGCCAGTCGCCACTCTGAAAATGTGCGAGAGCAATTGCGATTCGCCGCTGCTGTAATTGAAGACCGTTCCCGGCTCCCGCGCCATCGGACGATTGATCGTGAACTCCACCCAGTCGGCGCTCGCCTCCATCAGGCTGGCGGCGTTGTTCGGATCGCTGTACGGCAGGTCTTCGCGCCAATCGAAGCCGCCGGTCATCGTCAGCAGGTGGCGAATGGTGATGCGCCGCTTGCGGTCGTCAATGTTGGCGACCTTCTTCTCATCGAAGAATTTCAGAATGGGCGTGTCGAGGTCTGGGAATTCTTTTCGCGCCGTGGCCACGCCGATGATGACCGAGGTGACGGTCTTCGTCACCGATTGCATCGTGTGCAGATCGCCGCGCCGGTAAAACGGATGCCACCACGAATTGTAGTAATTGTATGGCCCCGACGGATCATGCGCGTTGAGCGGTCCAGTCTCTTTGGCCTGCTTGCCGTAAATCTGGTCGTAATCGTGTTTGTACGAACGGTCGTAAACCATCTTCCCGCGCCGGATGACGAGCATGCTGTCAACGTAGCCGTACTTGCCGTTGGCGATGTCAGCGTCCAACTCGGCCAGCGTTTTAGCGTCGAGTCCGACGGCTGATGGCGTAGCCGTAGGCCAGCGTTTGGTCGGCCACTGATCCTGCGCCATCACGCTGGCGGCTATCAGGGGCGCCAGGAAGACGGCTAGAGGTAGTTTTTGCCTGCGTCTTGTCATATTCCCTCTGAGTTAGTCAGGGTTGTTTGGCAATAGTCAGGAGAGTTGCGCAATGCGCCAGATCGAGGTGGCTTGTCGAGCCATCCAGTTTTGCCGCGCGGCGATGCGTTCGGGCGTCCAGTCAGCGTTCTCTTCCGCGATCTTGCGAGTCAGGGCGAAGCCGCCAGCGGCGTAAACAGGCCGTTTAGCGGCATAATCTTTGTCGCCGAGGTCTCTGTTTTGGCCGGCTTGCAGCAGAGTCATATTGCCCAGGCGGAAGACGAGAGCTTCAATTTCTTCTTCAGTGAAAGTTTCCCATCCCGCTCCGGGGTGTTGCGGCAGCACATGCTCCAGATTGAAAGCGTCGCTGTCGAAATCGTACTCCCGGCCGTCGAACTGTTTTTCCAGTTGGCAAAGGATGTAGCGGACAACGCGGCGATTGCGGGTTTGCGTAGTGCGGATAACCTTGTTCGCGAAAGCGGCGCGGAAAGCTTCGTCCCCGGGATAGATAGAACTGAGACCTGCCAGCGCGGCGGCGGTGGTGGTCAGTTCGCGGCGCGAAATCTTCTCAGCCACTTGGTTGTAAACGCGCTCCTGTTCGTTGGCCGGCAGGCTGCCGATGACGTTGTAACGAAATGAAATCATCACCGAGGCGCGCAGCAGCGTCTCGAAATCTTCATCGGCAAAGGCGCGCCGCGCGGCCAGCAGGAACGGGAACGGTTGCCTGACGCCGAACATCCGCAGATCGCCAGCGAACGACTTGAGGTGTGGACTCCATTGCGAAGCCTCCGGATGTGTCAGGCTGAGATAGGCGTCCATGTCCTCTTCCATCTCGCGGATGAGCGTGAAGACGGATTCCCGCGTTCGGGCGTGATTGCGGATGGTTTTGAACAGTTCCGTCTGCCGGACGAATGAGCGACGGCTGTTCCAGTGAATGCGCAGGAAATCCGGGAAGCTCTCGCTGCCCAGTCTGCCCACCATCGCTTCCCAGCGATCTTCGAGCGTCTTCATTTCGTGCTCGTGCTGGTCGCTGCGATGGAGCACCGAAAAAAGATAATTTTTCAGCAGGTCGGTGGCGGAAAGGCGCACGCCGCGGGCGTTGAGCGTCTCGAAGACTTTGTAGGCGTTGAGTTCGTCCGTAACTGTGATCACGGTAAAGAACAGGCGGTCGCTCAGAGTTTCGATCAGACTGGCGAGCGCCACGCCTTCATCCCCGCCGAATTGCGGCGCGCGCTGGCGGGCGTAATCGCGGACGCGCCGGTCGAACCACTCGAAGGCATTGCGCAGGCCATGCTCGGACGCGCGGAAACCGCGTTGCGGCAGATGGCCGAGCGGGACGAGATAGGTTTGATAATACGTGTCGTTATGGCGGTTGAGCGTCAGCTTTGACCGCGACACCAGCGTGACCGGATCGAGGTAGCCGATGTAGGACTGCCGAATCTGCTCCAGTCGTTGCCGGTTGCGGTCAGCGTCCTTATTCTCGTCAATCAGTCGCTGCAGATTTTTCAGGACGGCCAGGGCGATCAAGCTGAGCGTTGTGAGCCGCCGCTGACCGTCAATAACATCAAAGACCTTGTCGTTCTCCGATTGCAGAACCAGGTAGCCCATGTAATGAGCAGGTTCCCCGCCTTCCGTGATCGTGCCCAGGATGTCGAGCCAGAGGTCTTCCCACTCATCATCCGTCCAACTGTAATCGCGCTGGAAACGCGGAATGCGATACGTCAAGCCGTTGCCCATCAGCTTGCGATAGGTATCGTTTCTGGTGCTGAAGTTGGTCGCCGCCATATGAATGCCGGGCGATTATATCACACGCATTATCCTATCCTTCGATCCACCAAATATGCCTGCGTGATCTGCTCAATTGATGTCGTCCCGGCCTGTCGCATGATGATCTGCAACTCGCGCCGCAGGATGTTGAACGCCGCCTCGACACCCGGCTGCCCGAACGCCGCCAATCCCCACAGATAAGGCCGGCCAATGCAGATGGCGCGCGCGCCGAGCGCCAGAGCCTTGAAGATGTCTGTCCCCCGGCGGAAGCCTCCGTCAATCAACACTGGAATCTTTCCACCGACACCTTCCACGACTTCCGGCAAACACTCGATGGTTGAACGACCACTCTCTTCGCCGCGCCCGCCGTGGTTCGACACGATGACGCCGTCAGCGCCGTGCTCGACCGCAAGCTGGGCGTCCTCGCGTGTGACAATGCCCTTGATGACCAGCTTCATCGTGGTGGCGTCTCGCAGGCGCTTGATGGCGTCCCAGGTCATGTCCAGCGGGTATTGAGTGACGACCTTCGACAGATCGAGACCCTGAAACATCGGCCTGCGGCGGATTGTCGGGTTGTAAAAAAGCCCGCCCACGTGACAGATGGTACATTCCCGCGTGTCCACCCGCCTGGACTTCATCAAGGTCTCGCGGTTTGAACCGCCCTGCAAATCAACGGTAAACACAAGCACGGGGCATCCCGCGGCCTCGGCGCGTTTGGTCATACCGCGCGCGACGTTCCAATCGTTCGTCGGATAGAGTTGGTACCAGACCGGAGCGCCGCGCGCCTCGTTGACGGCTTCGACCGATGAGCTGGTCATTGTGGAGAGAATCTGGAGATGTCCTTTCGCGCGAGCGGCTTTGGCCACGGCGATTTCGCCTTCGGGATGGAACGCCTTCTGGCTGCCCACCGGGGCGAGCGCAATCGGATTGTCCCATTCGACGCCGAAGAGCCGAACGGATGTGTCAATCTTCTGAATATCCCTCAGTCGGCGGACTCGAATCTGATATTTCGCGAAGCCTTCGCAGTTGGCGCGCAACGTGGCGTCGTCGTCCACGCCGGTGGCCAGATAGCCGAAGTGCGCGGGCGGCAGCTTCTTGCGCGCGATGGCCTCGAACTCCATCACGTTGATGGCTTGCTCCGGCGCTGAGATCAGGCCTTCGCCTTGCGCCAGGCGCTCGAACACATCGAGCGCGGCGGCCTTACCGCCACCAGACATCGCCATCCTCTCCAACGACAATCCTGAAAAAGCTATCACTGGGCTGGCTGCAAGTAGTCGCAGGAACCTGCGGCGACTGTTCGTTTCAACAACGGTCTCTCGCATGTGAACTGTTCCTCATTTCGAATGGTAGCGGAAGTTTCGAGCAACGAACGAAAAGCAGCGTCGAGCCTCCTCACTCCTGGTGACGGCTAAGGAACAAAAAGGCGGCCCGCGCCGAGATAGTTTTCGAGGTCAATGATGATCCCTGCCAAACTGTGCGCCACGCGTTGGCGGTATTCGGTCTGGATCAGAGCGTCTTTATCTGAGACCGTGACTATCGGCAGAGAATCAAGAGTGTTTTCCCGCCGGATCGTCGCTTGCAGCGAAGTTTCGTCTTCACTGTTGCGATTGTTGGTGATGAGTAACAGACGATGTGTTTGCGCAAAGCGCCAGATTTCCTGATCGGGAAGATCAGCAGGCAAGCCGTAATCCCGCAGCCGGTTGAAGTGAAACTGAATCAACTGGTCCCAGCCCGTTTCTTTCAACCCTTGCTCGATGAAGATGCTGTTTCCTGCCAGGTCGTGATCAAGCAGGATCGTGATTTCCATTTTGTGTTTGCGCCGCTTTCTTTTTGGCTTCTAGTTTCCGGATGAGAAACTGGCGCAACTCCTCTGGCGGCAACTCGAACATGTAAGGCGCTCGTTCGCGCATAATCCGTTCCGATTCGGCGCGCGCTTCGGCTTCGCGGCGCAAAATCTTTTCGTACTCGGCTTCGACCGCTTCCCGATGCTGTTCGACGTACTCGAAGACCGCATCTACCTGCTCCGGAGTCAGGAGCATGATTTGCTCAATGTAGCGTTTGCTCCGCCCGGCTTTGATGTAATCCATCACCGAATAGACGGTGATGCGCGTGCCCGCAAGCGATGGGCCGCGCGGCGTTTCAACGATCAGCGCTTCAGTCATTGCGGTGTTCATAAACTGCCTCCTTGTAATTCCAGGCGATTATAGCACGCGGCATTACCTCAACCGCTCGTATTCTTTCTTCGCCTCAAGCAGCAACAGGCATAGCGGAGTACTCTCTTGGTTTTGGCGCCAGAAGCGGGCGCAGTTTACCAGTTCACCTCGGGTAAGCTACAGTCTGTTTCGGTAAACATCCATGAACACTCCTGAAATTATCGCCATCTTTCATCCCACGCCCCGACTGACCGCGGACTTCAACGACGAAGGCTGGCGGCGCGCGCATCGTTTAGCTATTGACTGCAACTGGCGTGGCGAAGAGGCTCCCGTCGAATTGAAGACTACCGCAATGGTTCTGTGGAGCGAGCAGGAGGTCTTTTTCGGCTTCGAGTGCGGCTACACCGAATTGGACATTGACAAAGAGTTTGATGTGAGCGAAGAGCGCCACGCGTTGTGGGACCGCGACGTGTGCGAAGCTTTCGTGCGCTCGCCCGCGGAGCCGCACGAGCAGCATTACCGCGAGTTCGAGGTCGCGCCGACTGGACAGTGGTGCGATCTGATCGTGGATCGTTCGCGGATGTGGAGCGATTGGCAGTGGAAGAGCGGGATGCGGACGGCGGCGGAGATCAACGAATCGGAGAGAATCTGGCGCGTGGCGATGGCCATACCGTTCGACGCTTTCGGTTGTAGACCGCAAGCTGGCGACGTGTGGCGCGCGAATCTGTTTCGCATCAGCCGATTGAACGGTGAACGACAGTTTCTGGCTCTTTCGCCGACGTTCACGGAGACGCCGAACTATCACGTCGCCGAACGTTTCGTCGGCCTGAAGTTCGCGAACTGATCAACCCAACGGCGCGTCGTAGACCTCGATGTTTGTGATCGTCGGGCAGGCTTTTGCGGCTTCAATGTTGAATCTCAGCTTGTTTGTCTTCACTGCCGGGAAGCGCAGGATGCGTTTGTATCCGATGGTCGTTTGCCGCGCGATTGTCTCCCAGCCTGATCCCTTCCAGATTTCCAGCGAAAACTTCTTCACGCGCTGGCCCAAGGCGATGTTCTCCTGCGCGAGAAAATTGTTGAACTCGACCTCGCGCCCGAAATCCAGTTCGAGTGAAGCGGCGGTCACGCCATCGTTCGTCGCCCAGTAAGTCCTCGCATCGCCGTCAATCACCTTGTCAACGCCGAAGCGGGCGTCGTTACCGCGCGTGTCGCTGGCTTTGACCTTGCCCTTCGCCAGATTGGTCTTGAACGCTTCGTCGCGCGCACGTTTGAATTCCATCAACCGCCGCTCGTCGTTTTCGTTCACCAACCCTCGCCGGTCAACGCCGATGTTGAGCAGCAGATTGGCGTTGCGGCCCACCGAGCCGTAGTAGATGTTCATCAACTGCTCGACCGATTTCACTTTGTCGTCTTCGTTCGCGTGATAGAACCATCCTGGTCTGATCGAAACGTCGCATTCGGCAGGAAGCCATACGGTTCCATTTTCATCGCCGACGTTCAAAGCCTTTTCATCGGCAAAGCCGGGGAATGTGCCTTCGTTGTCGCGCGGCGACCAGTTGGTCTCGCCAGCGAAGCCTCGCTCGTTGCCCACCCAGCGGATGTCTGGGCCGGCGTCGCTGAAGATCAGGGTGTTGGGTTGCAAGGTTTTGATCGTGCTGAAGAAGCCGTAGAAGTCGTAAACCATCCGCTTCTTGCCGTCATTCGCGCCGTCCAGCCACGACTCAAAGACTTCGCCATAGTTCGTGAGAATCTCGCGCCACTGATCTTTGAAGATGCGGTTGTATCGCGGCGTTCCGTAAAGCGGATGATTGCGATCCCACGGCGAGATGTAGACGCCGAATTTCAATCCCGCTGCGCGGCAAGCGTCGGACAGTTCCTTCAGCACATCGCCCCGCCCGTCACGCCATTTTGAATTCCTGACCGAGTATTCAGTCGTGTTTGACGGCCACAGGCAGAACCCGTCGTGGTGTTTGGCGGTGATGATGACGCCGCGCATCCCGGCGGCTTTGACGACGCGCGCCCATTGGCGGCAATCAAGCGCGGTCGGATTGAACGTGTCAGGATGCGCGCGGCCTTCGCCCCACTCGTGGTCGGTGAAAGTGTTCATGCCGAAATGGATGAAGGCGTAGTATTCCAGTTGTTGCCAGGCGAATTGGGCGGGAGACGGCGTTGGCGCAATTGGCGCGGGCGGAGCGATTCGAGCGTTGACTGCGAACGCTGAAACGGAAAGCGTCAGGCAAAAGCAGAACAGGATTTTTCTCATCACGATGCAGTTTCAGTGGCGGTTTCGTCATCCGGCTCGATCTCTTCCGGCGGAAAGGCGACGCGATCAAAGACTTCCGCCAAAAGCAGGCGGCAATCTATCGAAGGCAGGTATATCGCTTCTTCCAGCCCCGCCGCATCCGTGAAGAGCCAGCCCTGATGATGGCGCGAGTAAAGTCTGATCCACGGAATCGTTTGCGACACCAATACGTAATCCTGCAAAGTTTCAATGTGGGTGCGATAGCGGCGGAACTTCTCGTCCCGATCATATTCTTCCGTGGAAGTTGACAGTATTTCGATGATGACCGTCGGATTGAGTAAAACGTCGCGGTGTTGATCGTGAAATCGCGGCACCTCGCATACGACAGAGACATCAGCGTAAGAAAACAAACCCTTGCGCGTCTTTTGCTCTTTGAAGAACGGTCCGCTCCGCACTTTCATATTGGGCGACAAAACTTCGCAGGGTTTTCCGAGCAATTGTGCGCTGAGAATCCTAATGAGATTGACGTTGATGCGGCTGTGTTCAAGGCTTTCGCCCGCCATTTTGTAAATGTGCCCGTCAATGTATTCGTGCCGCTCTTCTGTGACGCGCTCGAATTCTAGATATTCTTCGATGGTGAAGAGCAATTTTTCCTGCGGGACTGCCATAACTGATCCTCCGTGTAACTTCCTTGAGGAATTGTAGCCGAAAAAGCGCGCGGAACACGACTCTTACCAAAGATAGCGCCCGGCCTCGATCATCGCGTCAGCCACGCCGCGCCGCGCCTGAATGGTGTTGATCGGACGCTGTGGCGCCAGCCGTTCAAACGCGCTGTCGAGCTTCTTCGGCTCGTCGAGCGCCGCCGCCAGATTGCGCGCGCTCATTGCGACTCGATCTCCGGCGTCGCTGGCGTATGCCCGCACGATGTCAATCGCCGTCTGGCACGCCTCTTCGCCTTTGTTCGCGATCAGCTTTTCAACACGAAGCAACGCGCTTTCGATGGCGTATGCTTCGATGACGATGTCGGCGGCCAACGCGACCGCCTCCTGCTCCTCGCCGATCTTTTCGCCGCAACTCTGTTGCAGGGCGGCGAGCGCCAACCGCGCCGTCTCTTTCGCGTTCGATAGAGTGCGGCGGACGTAGTGCAACCCTTCCGTGGGAATTTCAATGATTGTTCGATCCAGGATGTCGCTGATCGCTTCTTCCGCGTTCGGCAAATGGTCTTTGGCCGCTCCCTTGAGCAACCGCGTCGGGATGATCATGCGGTTGATCTCGTTCGTGCCTTCGTAAATCCGCGTGATCCGCGCATCGCGGTACGCCCGCTCCGCCGGGTAATCCTTCGAGTAACCGTAGCCGCCGTAAACCTGAACCGTCTCGTCAACCACGTAAGCCAACGCTTCACTCGTCCAGACTTTGATGATCGAACATTCGACGGCGTATTGCTCGATGGCTTTCAACGCTTGCATAGGATCGTTTGCGTCAACTGTTTCCAGCGCGCGATCAATCATCCCCAGCGTGCGCCAGACCAGCGCGTCGCCGACGAAGCAGCGGATGGCCATCTCGGCCAGCTTGCGTTTGATCAGACCGAAGCTGGCGATCGCGCGACCGAACTGGTGTCGTTCTTTCGAGTAAGCGATGGCGTGGTTCAAAGTGAATTTCGCGCCACCTATGTTGCGGCTACCCAGTTTCAATCGGCCCAGATTCAGGATGTTGAACGCGACGACGTGGCCACGCCCGACTTCACCCAGGACGTTCTCCACCGGCACGCGGCAATCTTCCAGCATCACGGCGGTCGTCGAACTGCCGTCCAACCCCAGCTTTTTCTCTTCGTGACCGGGCGTGAGTCCATCGCCGCGTTCGACGATGAACGCCGTGAACTTCTCGCCGTCAACTTTGGCGAAGACGACGTAGATGTCGGCGAACCCGCCATTGGTGATCCACATCTTCTGGCCTTTCAGAATGTAGTGTCTGCCGTCTTCCGAGAGCGTGGCTTTCGTTTTTGCGGCCAGCGCGTCGGAGCCGGAACTGGGTTCGGTCAAACAGTAAGCTGCGATCCATTCGCCGGTGGCCAGCTTTGGCAAATACTTCGCTCGCTGTTCCGGCGTGCCGAAATAAACAATTGGCAGCGTGCCGATGGTCGTGTGCGCTCCGAGCGAGGCTCCGAACGAAGGCATCACCGCAATCTGCTCGGCGACGTAAGCCGAGCTGACTTTATCCAGCCCCAGTCCGCCGTAAGCTTCGGGGATGTCAATGCGCAGCAGGTCAAGCTCTCCGGCTTTGATGAGCAGTTCGCGCGTGACCGACCAGTCTTTGGAGTAAATCTCGTCTTCGCGCTCCAACACTTCTTTGCGCATAAATTCTTCGGCGACGCGGGCGAACATCTGCTGCTCTTCGCTGATGTCTTCGCGGGTGAAGATTTCGCCGGCTTTGCGGTCTTCGAAGAGGAAGCGGCCGCCTTTGATGATTGCAGGCATAACGATGTGATCCTTTCAAATGTGATTATCGCGCCGTCAACGCCGGCGCTTCGTTCGCTGGTTGATCGAAGAAGCTGTAGAAACGCGCGAGCAGCGCCACGTTGCCATCAGCCTTGAGCTCGCCCGCCTGGAGCGCGCTGACGAAACTGGTTTGGCGCGCGACAAGGCGCGTAGCCGCGCTCAAGGTCACGTTCAACGTCACGTCGGCTTTCGGCGGCATTGATTCGTGAACCTGCGCCACGCCGCGCCGGACTTCGACAGCGTAAACCTGGTTGATGTCCGTCAGGCGGAACGCGACGGTGATGTGCGCTTCGGCGCTTTTCACCGGGTCGAGTCTGACGGTCATCGCTTCAAAGAGTTTGCTCAAGGGGAGTTGGCGCAGGATGTCCGGCGCGGCCAACGCGCTCATCGAAGCCTGCGCGACCATCTTGTTCAACGTTCCATCCAACTCGCGCGCCGACGAGATGTACCAGTTGCGCCAGTTCGTATTCTCGGTTTTGTAAGCGAGCTGCCGCAGGCTGTCGGCTTTGAGCTTGCGAGCTTCGGTGTCGCCGGAGTTGACGCGGATCAGGTAAGTCAGCAACTCCGCCGCCCATTGATGGTCGCCTTTGTCGAAGGCCTGCTTCGCCGCCGCGAAGACTTTGTCGCGCCCGCCCATCATCTCTACGTATCGCTTCGACCTTTCATCGCGCGGCGCCGGATCGAGGAACGCCGGGTCGCCTTCGAACCATCCGAGATATCCGAAGTAAATCTGCCGGACCGAATGTTTGACCGTGCCGTAAAATTCGCCCAGCCACGGATGGCCGGCCAGATGCGGCGGCAGATGCGAAACCTTTTCGACAATCTCATCCGGCGTTAGCCCACGGTTCATCCGGCGAACGGTCTGGTCGTGGACGTATTGGATCGCGTCTCGGTAAGCCGTCAACAACTCCTCGATCTCGACTCGACCTGAAACTGGGCGACCGTGAGATGGAACCATGTGTTCGGCGCCGAAGCGGCGGAGCATATCAATTGTCTTGAACCAGGCGACCGGATCGCGGTATTTCGTGCCGCGAATCGTGTGGACGTTGGGGAAGGTCTCACCCTGAATCACTTCGGCGGTTTGCAGCACCTTCGTTTCAGGCAGCCAGACCACGATCTCGTCGTCGGTCTCGCTCGGCGCATATTTCAGATGCAGTTTGACTCCGGCGATTTCGACATCGAGCGAGTCTTTGAAGGTTTTGGTCGGGGCGATGAAGCTCGCTTGGCCGCGCACCAGCTTCGGTCCCAAGCCCTGGTTGACCGCGCCTTCCGCTCCCTGTTCCAGCATCACGCCGAAACTGTAGGCCGAGCGCAGACCGAGAATGGGCGCGACGACGCCGGCGTTGCTGATGACGGTGTTGATCATCGTCTCGTGGGCGTAAATCTGAGCGCGCCCCGCTTGAACATCTTCCTCGCTGACGAAGGCTTTGACGCCGTTGATGTGATCGCTGTGGTTGTGCGTGTAGATCACCGCTTTGACCGGCTTGTCGGTGATCTTACGGAATTCGGCCAACGCGGCCTTCGCGGCGTCAACCGATTCCATCGTGTCCACGATGATCACGCCGTCGCGGCCGACGATCATCGTCGAATTGGCGATGCCGAAGCCGACCGCCGAATAAACATTGTCGCCGACTTTGTAAACGCGCTGGACCATCTTCTTCGAGTGTTCGGTCAGGCGGGGATTGATCGTCGGCGCCGGTTTCTCTTCGGCGAGGTTCTTGTCGGTCTGGGCAAAGAGGCCGGTCGCGGTGGTCAGGACGACTGCGGCGAAAACTATGAAACGAAGCTTGTTCACTTGCTTGTCTCCAGGTTATTTTTCGGCTGATCCGCAAAGTTGTTGAGAATATTGCCGCCGCCTACGCGCGGCGCCAGAAGTTGATGATGACGGCGGCAAAATAGACCTGCGCATGCGGAAAATCAAGGCGATCAACGCGACGAATTTTCGCAATGCCGACTTTGTGCTAAGCTGCGCCGTCTTCACAAAACAACAGGAGAATACGGAACAAACGGAATAAACGGAACACACGGAACTCTTTCAACCTTTCCGTTTGTTCCGTTTATTCCGTCTGTTCCGTATTCTCCTCCCGATTCCAATTTCGGAGGTGTCGTAGTGATTGTCCCGCTTAACGAATACGATTTTCTCAAACGCGCTCTGGCGGTTTACGGCGCCAGGGAAGCTGTCGTCTCCGGTGATTTGCGGCTGACTTACAAACAACTCGGCGAACGAGTAAACCGGTGGGGGAATTTGATGCGGAGCCTCGGCGTCAAACAAGGCGACCGTGTGGCGATCATTTCGCAGAACAGCCATCGGATGCTGGACGGCTTCTTCGGCGCGCCGCTCATCGGCGCGATCTACCAGCCGATCAACTTCCGCCTGGTCGCTTCGGACTTTGAATACATCCTCAACCACGCCGAAGCGAAGGTCTTGATCGTCGAAGATTGGATCGCGCCCGCGATTGAAGAGATTCGCCTGCAACTGAAGAGCGTCGAGCATTTCATCTTCCACACCGACGATTCGATCAGCGCCCCCGCCGGTTGGCGGGATTACGAAGAACTGCTGGCCGCCGCGCCAGCGCGCGCTCCCGAACCGGCTGTCGTTGACGAAAACGACGTCTCCACCATCCTTTACACTTCCGGCACGACGGGCAAACCCAAAGGCGTGATGTCCACGCATCGCAACCTATACATCAACGCGATGAATTCGATCATTGAGTTCGGCCTGACGCACGACGACGTTTACCTGCACACGCTGGCCCAGTTCCACTGCAACGGCTGGGGCTTGCCTTACGCGGTGACGGGCGTCGGCGGGAAGCACGTGATCGTCAAGAAATACGAACCGGCCAGCTTCTTCGACCTGGTGATCCGCGAACAGATGACCTTCGCCTGCATGCCGCCGACGATGATCAATATGGCGCTGAACCATCAACTGAGCGAAGAGCAGTCGAGCGCGTTGCCGCGCAACGTGCGGATCGCCACCGCCGGTTCGGCGCCGCCGATGGCTTTGATCAAAGGAATGCAGGAGCGATTGGGCTGGCAGGTGATTCAGATTTACGGTTTGACCGAGACCTCGCCGTTCCTGACCGTCTCGAAAGTCAAACCGCACATGCGCGATTGGCCGGCGGAAGAGAAGTACCGGGTGCAGACGCGCACCGGATACCAGATGCTCAACGCCGAGGTTCGGGTCGTTGACGAAAACGGGCGAGACATCGAAGCGGACGGTCAACAGGTGGGCGAAGTCATCGCGCGCAGCAACGTGGTGATGGCTGGTTACTGGCGTCAGCCCGAAGCCACCGACGCCGTGATCGTTGACGGTTGGTTCCACACTGGCGACATGGCGACGATGGATGGCGAGGGAATGATCGAGATCGTTGACCGCAAGAAGGACCTGATCATATCGGGCGGCGAGAACGTCTCGTCAATCGAAGTCGAAGGGATGTTGTACAAACACCCGGCGGTGCTCGAAGCCGCGTGCATCGCCATCCCGCACGAGCAGTGGGGCGAAACGATTGCGGCGATCGTGGTCTTGAAACCGGGAATGACCGCGACCGAGGCTGAGATCATCGAGTTCTGCCGGGCGAACATGGCGCATTTCAAATGTCCCAAAGCCGTGAGTTTTGTTGATGCGCTGCCGCGCACGGCGACGGGTAAGATTCAGAAGAACGTGTTGCGCGAGAAGTATTGGCAGGGGCGCGGCAAGCGGGTGAATTAGTTCGACCAAAACGAAGATATCTTTAAAGGTGAGCGTCATCATCTCTGTCAACAACCTGCAAAAAAGTTACGGCGAGGCTGCGGCCCTGCGCGGTATCAGCTTCGACGTTGAAGTGTCGGAACTGACCGCGATCATCGGCCCGTCGGGTTGCGGCAAATCCACTCTGCTGCGCTGCCTGAACGGGCTTGAGCTTTTCGACAGCGGGAGCGTGCGCATCGGCGAGATCACGCTGGATCGCAACAACGGCCTGTCGCATCGTGATTTCAACCTTCAACTCCGGCATTTGCGCGAAGAAGCCGGGATGGTCTTTCAAAGTTTCAACCTCTTCCCGCATCTGACCGTGCTGGAAAACGCCGCGATTGCGCCGGTAGTCGTTAAAAAACTCGACCGCAAGTTGGCGGAACACAACGCTCGCGAGTTGCTGGCGAAAGTCGGTTTGGGTGATCGGATGGATTATTACCCGTCGCAGCTTTCCGGCGGCCAACAGCAACGCGCCGCGATTGCCCGCGCGTTGACGATGGAGCCGAAGGTGATGCTTTACGACGAACCGACTTCGGCGCTCGATCCGAGTTTGGTCGGCGAAGTGCTCGGCATTATGCGAAAGCTGGATGATGAAGGAATGACGCAAGTCGTCGTGACGCACGAGATGAACTTCGCGCGCGACGTGGCGGATAAAGTGCTGGTGCTCAGCGACGGCGAGTTGATCGAGCGCGATTCACCGGACGTGATCTTCAGTTCGCCGCGCGACGAGCGCACGCGGGCTTTCCTGCAAAGGTATCTGTGATGATCGAAATCGCCTGTGGCAGTAGCCCGACCGTGAGGGAGGGCTTGAAACCGGCTGGATCAACGCCCTCCCTCACGGTCGGGCTACTGCCATCTGTTCTTCTGTTCTTTGTCCTGCTTTGTTCAGCCTTGCCCGCCAAAGCCCAGAGCGGCGATCAACAACTTCGCTGGGGAGGCGACGCTGAGGGTGGCGCTCCCTACCTGCTTCCCAATCCCAAAAATCCGCGTGAGATCATCGGTTTCGAGATTGACTTGATGAACGCCATCGGCCGTCAGCTCAACCGGAAATCGGTCTTCGTCCAGAATCAGTGGGACGGCATGATACCTGGGTTGCAGCGCGGCAATTACGACTTGGCGGTCAACGGCATTGAGATCACTGAAGACCGTAAGCAGCAAGTCAACTTCTCGATTCCGTACTACGCCTGCGGCGAACAGCTCAGCGTGCGCATTGAAGAGAATTCGATCAACTCACTCGCCGACCTGAAAGGTAAAGTCGTCGGTACGCTGAAAGCTTCGCTCGCCCAGCGCATCCTCGAACGGGAAGGCGGGATGGAGATTCGAACTTATGAGAATCAGAACTACGCTTACGACGATCTGGCTCTGGGGCGTCTGCAAGCGGTGCTGATGGATTGGCCGATTGCCGTCTATTACAGCAAACCGAATCCGAAGCTGAAATTCACCGGGCCAACCATCGAGCGGATGGAATACGGCATGGCTGCGCGCAAGGAAGACGCCGCGCTGCTGAAGCAGGTGAACGAGGCGTTGCTGGCACTGATCAAATCGGGTGAACTGCGGCGGATTTACGAGCAGTGGGGAATATGGAACGACGAAACGGAGAAGCTGTTTGCAAAACTAATGGTCGAATCTCAGCCAGGTCAGGTCTACGAAGAGTTCACGCAGAACATGACGAAACAATTGACGTGGCGGGAAAGGTTCGAGCGTTACAAAAGCTACCTGCCTCCGCTGCTGCTGGTGGGCGCGCCGATGACGCTGTTGATCTCAGTGTTGGGAATGGCCGTGGCGATTGTGATCGGACTGGTGGTGGCGCTGATCTATCTTTACGCGCCCCAGCCGCTGTCGTGGCTCGCGCGCGCTTACGTTGAACTGTTTCGCGGCACGCCGCTGCTCATCCAGCTTTACCTGATCTTTTACGGCTTGCCGAACATCGGGATAAAACTGGCGCCGCTGGTGGCCGCGGTCGTTGGGCTTGGGTTGAACTACGCGGCGTATGAAGCTGAAAACTATCGCGCGGGCATTGAAGCGATTCCGCGCGGGCAGATGGAGGCTGCGCTCAGCCTGGGGATGACGCGCGCTCAATCGCTGCGCCACGTGATTGTGCCGCAGGCGATGCGATTGGTGATTCCGCCGGTGACCAACGATTTCATCGCGCTGTTCAAAGATTCATCAATCGTGTCGGTGATTACGATGGTCGAACTGACCAAAGTTTATGGGCAACTGGTTTCGACTTATTACGATTACATCGGCATCGGGCTGTTGACGGCGGCCATCTACTTTCTGATGGGTCTGCCGTTCGTGCGCTTGGCGCGGTGGGCTGAGCGCAGACTGGCGACAGACAAGCGCGTGGCTGTGACGGCGAAGCGGCGGTGGTTCGGCGTTGGGGCGAAACCGGCGGAAGGATAGAAGATTTGAGATTCGGGATTTGAGATTGGAAAAAGGAGAGCACAAATGAATCGTCGAGAGGTTTTGAAAACCACCCTGGCTGCGAGCATCGCAGGCGCTGCGAACGCGCCGGTCTCGGCCGCGGCCGAGAGCAACCACTTTTACGAACTGCGCGCGTATCAACTCAGAAATGACATTCAACCCGCGCGCATCAACGAATTCTTCCAGCAGCATTTTTTGCCGATGATGAAGCGACAGGGCGTGGGGCCGGTCGGATGCTTCAACGTGATTTCGGGCCTCCACAGCCCATCGCTCGCCGTGGTGATTGATTACAAATCAATGGCCGACGCGCAGTCGGCGATGGAGGCTGCGCGCAACGACAAGGAGTTCATCAAGGGCTGGCAGGCTTTTGAAGCGGCGGGTGAATTGCCTTACGTGCGCTACGAGTCGGCGCTGCTCAAGGCCTTTGATGCCCATCAGAAGATCGAGATCCCGCCGACCGATGAGAAGCGACCGGCGCGCGTCTTCGAGCTTCGCACTTACGAATCGCGCAGCGCGCTCTCGTTGCGCAACAAAATCGAAATGTTCAACCAGGAGGAGATCAAAATCTTCCGCGACTGCGGGTTCGCTCCGGTGTTTTTCGGCGAAGGCGTGTTCGGCGAGCGATTGCCGCTTCTGACTTATTTGATTGGTTTCGACAACATGGCTGCGCGCGAGAAAGCGTGGGATACGTTCAGGACGAATCCGGATTGGGCGCGAGTGAGAAACAAGCCGGGTTGGACTGACGCTGAAGCCGTGTCGAACATTCACGCGGCGTTTTTGCGACCGACGAACTATTCGCAAATAAGATGACTATGGTTTGTGAGCGCGCACCCAATCGCGGAAAGCTCGACTCATGGCATTGATGCTCTGGATATCGCCTATGCGCAGATGATCGGCTACGACTGACGGCGGCAGAAACGGAAAGAGGGCGCTGGCTGAAACCCGCTGGTATCGCTTTCCGGCGAGCCGGTAAAACTCGATCTGTTGGCCGTCGAAACGCCAGGCTTCCGGCACACCGAGTCCGGCGTAGATCGCCAGTTTGTCAAAAGTGGGATTGGCCAGGTCAACTTCAACGACCAGATCGGGTGGTGAATCAAATTCCAGATTGAGTCGCTTCTTGCCGAGGATTCTCGTGAGATCGCCAATGTAGAAGCTGTCATCAGGCTCTTTGCCTTTCAGTGCGCGTTTGAGTTTAAGAGTGGTTGAACCAATTGATAAGAACTCCAGGTCGAGCTCCTCTGTCAAAACGGCGATGAGAAAGGTAAAGAGGCTTGCGCAGCCTGCGTGTTCCAGCGAAGCGGTCATGATTTCCAAGCTTCCACTATCGTAGCTGATCCTTAAATTCCTCTTCTCCCCGATCTCTTCAATCAGTTCTTCGTATTCATCCCAGCTTACGTCAGACAATAGCAGCTTGCTGCCAATGGGCAGATGATCAACCGCTTCCAGTAAATCAAGTGTCATTGAAGTCATAACCGGTCTCTATTCTTTCGTGATCGCTTCGTCGAGGTTGAGCAACACCCGCGCCACCGCAGTCCACGCCGCCGCATCCTCCATCCGCGTGCCTTTTGGCAGCGGGAACGGTTTGTCGGGATCGTCCGTCACAAAATTCCACGGGTTCAATTCTCCGGCGACGAATCGCTCTCTTTGCCGGTTGAGCAACGAGAGCAATTCCGCCGACTCTTTCTGCGACGGCCTTCTCGCCAGCGTCCGTCGAAAGGCGTAGACCAGCCGCTCCTCGTCATGCGCTCCGCCTTCTTTCAATGTCTTCATCGCCAACGCGCGCGCCGCTTCGACGAATAGTGGTTCGTTCAGCGTCACCAGCGCCTGCAACGGCGTGTTTGAATTCGCGCGGCGCACGCAGGAGAAGTCTCCGGTCGGCGCGTCAAAAGCCTGAAGCGCCGGATAAGGCACGGAGCGATAGCGGAACGTGTAGATCGCGCGGCGATAACGATTCTCGCCCTTCTCTTCGTTCCAGACCTTCGGGCCATAGCTGAATGGCCGCTCGAAAAGGAAACTCGGCGCGGGCGGGAAGACGCTGGGGCCGCCGAGCTTCGGATTGAGCAAACCGCTCACGCTGATCGCAATGTCGCGCACGACCTCGGCCTCCACCCGCAGTCGCGGGCCGCGCGCGAGCAGGCGGTTGTACGGATCGCGCGCCGCCAACTCCGGCGTGGTTTTCGACGACTGGCGATAAACAGCCGAGTTCACGATCAAGCGGTGAACGTGTTTCAGGCTCCAGCCGTTTTCCATCAACTCGACCGCCAACCAATCGAGCAGTTCCGGATGCGACGGGGCTTCGCTCTGCTTGCCGAAATCTTCGGAAGTCGCCACCAGCCCCACGCCAAAATAGGATTGCCAGATGCGGTTGACCGCGGCGCGCGCCGTAGTCGGCGATTTGCGGTCAACCAGCCAACGCGCGAACGTCAGCCGGTTTGGCGGAGCGCCCGCTGGCAGCGGGTGCAGAAACGCGGGCACGCCCGGCGCGACCGTCCTGTCCGGCTTGAGAAAATCGCCGCGTTTGAGCAGATGCGTCTCGCGCATCTCTTCGCGCTCTTTCAAGATCAATTGCGAAGAGCCTTCGGGATGCTGCCGCCACAAATCGGCGATCTGCCGGTTCGCTTCGCCAAATTCGGGGACGGTCGTGCGCCAATAACTGAAGACGGTTTGGATTTGAGCAGGCGATCTTTGTTCGCGCGGAATCGAAAGCGCCTCGCGCACGTTTGCTGGCAAAGGATCGGCGACTGCGTCTGGCGCGGTCGTGGTCGAAAGCCGCAGCCGACCCAGACTGTTCTGCTGGTTGTCGTTGTTGTTCCATCCGCCGTGTTTTTGGCTGAGATAGAACGTCAGGATCAAAGCGTTGTCGTTCGAGATGGGCTTTTCGGCCTGAAAGACGGCCTTGCGCGGTTGATTGCGAAGCCCCGGTCCGGCGTCAATGCTCCAGGCAGTGTCGTCCCTGCCGTCAATCGCGAATTCGATGGGACCGGTGAAACGGCGCTTGCCGCTCTGGTCGTCGAACGTGGCTTCCAGTTCCCGCTCCGGCGGATTGACGTCCGCCGTGGCGCGAGCGAGCTTGATCTTCACCTTCTTCTTCGGATCGTTGGCTGGCGCGGCTTCGACCTCGAACTCGGTCAACGCGCACGAGCCTTTGGTCGAACGTCCGGGACCGCCCAGCGGCAGGTTCGGATCGTTGAGCAGTTCCAAACGGAACGCCGTGATGTTTTTCGCCTCGGTCTTCAGCTTCATCATCACGCGGTGTTTGACCGGAGCGTAACCTGCGCCGAGGAACGACCCATCCGGCATCGGCAAGTAACGCTGCCCGTCGGTCGAATCTTCATCAACTTCGGGCTGGACGACGACCCACTCTGGCTGGTTGTTGCGGACGCGCTCTTCCCACTCAGTCATTCGCTTTTGCCAATCGGGAGTTTTGTGCTGCAACTCCGCTTCGATCTCACGCGCGCGGCGGAAGATTTCGGCGCGCTTCATCTGCTCTTCGGGCGCGTAGACCGCGATGTTCGATTCGTGCGCGTTGTTCAGGAAAGCGAACATCCGGTAATACTCTTCCTGACGCAGCGGATCGAATTTGTGGTTGTGGCACTGCGCGCACTGGATGGTCAGTCCGAGGACGCCTTTGCCGATAGCGTCCATGCGGTCGAACATCGCCTCCATCCGGAACTGTTCGGGATCAATGCCGCCCTCTTCGTTGACCATCGAGTTGCGCAGGAAGCCCGTGGCGACGATCCGATCCTGCGTCGGGCCGGGCAGCAGGTCGCCGGCGATCTGTTCAACGACGAATTGATCGTAGGGCTTGTCGGCGTTGAAGGCATTGATCACCCAGTCGCGGTAGAACCAGACGCGGCGCGATTTGTCTTTCTCGTAACCATCGGAATCGGCGTAGCGCGCGGCGTCCAGCCAGTGTCGCCCCCATCGTTCGCCGTAATGCGGCGAGGCCAGCAGCCGCTCGATCTGCTTCTGGTAAGCATCCGGACTTTTGTCGCTGAGAAACGCATCAACTTCTTCGATGGTTGGCGGAAGGCCGATCAAGTCGAGGCTCAGCCGGCGCAGCAATGTCACGCGGTCAGTTTCGGGCGAAGGCTGCAAGCCTTCTTTTTCCAGGCGGGCGAGGATGAACTGGTCAATCGGAGTTTTGACCCACGCCCGGTTCCTGACTTCGGGCGATTGTGCGCGAACTGGAGGGACGAAAGCCCAATGCTTCGGGATTTCAGATTTGGGATTTGAGATGTTCGATTGATTCCCCTCCGGCCAGACCGCGCCTTCGTCAATCCAGCGGCGGATCAACGCGATCTGTTCCGGTTTGAGCGGATCGGCGCCGAGCGGCATTCGCGCTGCGTCGCCTTCGCCGAGGATGCGCTGCGTCAAGCGTGACTCTTTGCCGCTGGCGGGAACGATGACTTTCAGCGCCGATTGTTTGTCGTCGAGCCGCAACTGCGCCATCGCTTTCTCCGCCCCGTGACATCGTTCGCAATGCGCGCGGAAGATCGGTTGGATGTCGCGCGCGAAATCAACTTTGGATTGCCCCGCCTCCGCTCCCGAATTCCTGAAGAGCAGGAGCGGGGCGAGAAGCAAAATCGAAGCGGCGATGATCTGCTTGAGCGAGTGTGCTGACATCGTGTGGTCTCTCCTGATTCGGTTGATGAGTCGTGATTGGACTGCGTCGTGCGATTTTACGGGATGTCGCCCCAACTGTCAGCCCAGTCGCGCCTCGATTTTGTAGGAAAAACAATTGATCCGGCGATTGCAGTCGCGCGTTTCTTAACGTAAGATCACCCGGTTTTTCCCCTTTCACTAAATATCTGGATTGGCAGGCCGGCAAAGGATGTCATCGTTAACGCAGTCGAATAGCAAGGCTTTTCAATCAAACCAGTCCGACGCGCACTCCGGGGCGCTGCCCCGCCCGCGCCTGCTGCTGTGGCCGTTGAGCGAGCACGCCATCAAAATCATCACCACGGGTCTGGTCGTCTTCGATGGATTGCTCGCGGCCTTGTTGTTCATCCTCGCTTACTGGGTCAGACATCCTGAGAAGGCCATTTTCCTCACGGCTCAAAAGCATCTAGGCCCGATCGCCTTTCCGCTGCCTTACGATTTTCATCCGAGCTTCGATCCATACCTGAGTGTGATTTACTTCGTGCCGCTCATCCAGATTGCGACGTTCTGGTATCGCGGGCTGTACCGGGTGCGCGGCGAATTCTCGTTCAGCGAAGATTTCATCAACATCTTCAAGGCGGTCTCGATCGGCGCGTTGCTGGTGACGGTGATCGCGTTCTTCTATCGCGGCGGATTCACCTGGTCGGCCTTTTCGTATTCCCGGCTGGTCTTCATCTTCTACTACCTGTTCGGCCTGATTGCATTTGTCGGCTACCGCGCGGCGTTTCGCAGCCTTCAGACGTTTTACCGCCGCCGGCACATCAACGTGATTCCGATCCTGATCGTGGGGTCGAACGGCGTCGCCGAGATGTGCGTCAACGAAATCGCGCACGACCCGAAACTGGGCCGCAGCGTCGTCGGGTTTGTCACTTCCGATGGCGCCCCGCCGAAGAGCAAAGCGTTGGGAAACTGGCCAACGCTCGGTCCATACGACCAGATGCATCGTTTCATTCGCCAACACGGTATCCGCGAAGTCCTGATCACCGACACTGAAATCCGTCCGCAACTGCTCTTCGACACGATGGTCAAGTGCGGGCGCGGCGCGCGCGTGACGTTCCGCGTGGTGCCCAACCTGTTCAACTGCATTCCGCGCAAAACCTACGTCGAACAACTGGGCGCGGTGCCGATGGTGCGGTTGTTCGAAGAGCCGCTGTCAGCTTCGGCGCGGATGTTCAAGCGCAGCGTCGACCTGATCGTCAGTTCGCTGATCCTGTTCTTCACCGCGCCGTTTTGGCTGGTCGTCGCGGTGGCGATCAAGCTGGAATCGCGCGGCCCTGTGCTTTACCGGCAAGAGCGGGTGGGAATGGACGGCCAGATCTTTCAAATCTACAAATTCCGCTCGATGACGAATGATGTCGAAGTCGACGAAGCGCACCGCGAGTACATGGAGCGGGTGATCAAGAACCAGGGCGACACAAACCTCGGCGCCGGAGAAAAGCCAAACTACAAATTTGTCAACGGCAGCCGCCTCACGAAAACAGGCTGTTTCCTGCGCCGCACGAGCCTCGACGAATTGCCGCAAATCTTCAATGTCTTCAAAGGCGAGATGTCGCTGGTCGGACCGCGCCCGCCGATTCCCTACGAAGTCGAGTGTTACGAAACCTGGCATCGCAAGCGGCTGGACGTGAAGCCTGGAATGACCGGGTTGTGGCAGGTGAGTGGGCGTTACCACCTGTCGTTCCAGCAGATGGTCCAACTGGATATTTATTACATCGAGAACTGGTCGCTCTGGCTCGACCTGAAGATCATTCTGAAGACGCTGCCCGCGCTGTTTATGCGGGAGCGAGAGTGAGACGCATCTGGCTTGCGCGCCAATTGGCAAGCGGTGCGAAATGTACCGCAGACTGTCTAGTCTGCGGGCGTTTCATTGACTGAAGAATTCCAAGAGAACTCGCCCCGTGTCCGGAGGCTCTCGTACTTCGACAATATTCGAGTAAAGCAAGCCTCCGCAGACTAGACAGTCTGCGGGCGTT
>Ga0187892_10002606_pt1 | contig 35369 bp, 28 predicted proteins | sample MA1701073metaG_FD_139345 | JGI IMG/M metagenome (GOLD analysis project Ga0187892, IMG submission 139345) | Bio-ooze microbial communities from a basaltic lava cave in the Kipuka Kanohina Cave System on the Island of Hawaii, USA - MA170107-3 metaG ... | reverse complement strand
TTGATCATCGTTTCGGCCACCGGACAGAAAAATGTAAGACAGAAAAATAGAAGGAGATGCCATTTTTCTGTCTCACATTTTTCTGTCTGGTGGTCTCCTGGCCGAAACGACGATCAAAGCCGAACGTGGCGATGTCGTGGACCATCCCGTGAAAGGTATCGGCGAAAATCTCACACCCGTCTTTCCAGCGGTGACGGCGGTCCCGGTCCAGCAGGTTAAACTCCAGGTGCAGCCCATTCGGGCGCTGCCGCAGATCAATTGTCAACGTCCATTCTGTTTGCATGGCTGTCCCAGTTAAAGAGCGCTGAAAAGAAGAGTTGCGCGCAGTGATTCAATCTCTCGCCGGCTGGTACGCTCCGCAACGCCACTGTCTGGTCGAACAGCGATATTGCGGTAAGATATGCGGGATTTTCAATGAAGGTCTCCGAGGTGGATTATGTTAAGTGAAGAAACAGAATTGAGAAACGACCATCGCTATAAAATTCTGCGCTTGCTCAGCGAGAAAGGGGGGATGGGCCTGGTCTATCAAGCCACCGACCTCAACTTGCGCAGCACGGTGGTCATCAAGCAGTCACGCTACAACGACGCTTCCCTGCTGCGCCAGGTTTCGCCCGACCTGACGCTGGAACAATTGCGCCGTCAGGCCGAACCGCTGCGAGAGGCTTTTGAGCGCGAGGCGCGCCTGCTGTTCAATCTGCGCCACATCGCTCTGCCGCGCGCGCTCAATTACTTCGAGGCCGAGTATGGCAACCAGTATTTCGTAATGGAGTTCATTCCTGGCAAAGACTTCGGCGAATTGCTGGCGCTCAAAGGGCCGTTTTCGCTCGCTCAAGTGCTGGATTGGGCCGATCAATTGCTCGACGTGCTCGATTATTTGCACACAGCGTTTGAGCATCCGATCATTCACCGCGACATCAAGCCGCAAAACCTGAAGCTGATGCCGAACAACAAAATCGTGCTCCTGGATTTCGGTCTGGCGAAAGGTTCGCACCCGAACATGACTATGGTAGTGGATAGCGTCCCCGGCCATACCTTGCAATACTCCTCGCTCGAGCAGATTGGCCACACAGGCACGAATGAGCGCAGTGACCTCTACTCGCTGGCGGTCACGCTTCATCAATTGCTGACCGGCGCCATGCCGCCCAATGCCGCCGCGCGGGTGAATAAGGAACCCGACTCTGACCCGTTGCGCCCGGCGCACGAAATCAATCCGCGGATTCCGGTGGCGATTTCAGAAGTTTTGCGCCGGGCGGCGGCGGCGCCGGCGGCAGACCGCTATGCTTCCGCGGCCGAGATGCGCAGAGCGCTACGCCGAGCCATCAAGTTAGCCGAAGCACACCACCACAGCCCACCCGCTGAGCTTTTCGCCGAGATCTCCTCCATTGAGGAAGAGACTTTGGTAAACGTGAGACAGCGATCCTTTGCGCAAGATTTGGGCGCGGGCGCTGACTTGGAGATGGTTGGAATTCCGGGCGGATCGTTTGCAATGGGGGCGCCGGAGGGTGTGGGGCTTGACGATGAGCGTCCGCAACATTCCGTGAAGCTGGCGCCGTTTTTTATCGGCAAATACCCGATCATACAAGCTCAATGGGAAGCCGTGATGGGTAATAATCCGAGTCGCTTCAAGGGAGCTGACCTGCCGGTTGATAACGTCTCCTGGCACGACGCCCAAGAGTTTTGCCGGCGGCTCAATCAACGTACCGGCACAGCCTATCGGCTGGCGACAGAAGCTGAGTGGGAATACGCCTGCCGGGCTGGCCTGAAGACTGAATATAGTATTGGCGACGATGAAAGCCAACTCGACCAGTGTGCTTGGTACAGCCAGAATTCCGGCTACACTACTCACCCGGTCGGGCAAAAGGAACCCAATGCCTGGGGCATTTACGATATGCAAGGCAATGTGTGGGAGTGGTGTCAGGATTGGTATGATGAGCATTACTACGAACAGAGTCCAGGGTTCAGCCCACCAGGCCCTGTCGCGGCAAAAACGCGCGTGTTACGTGGTGGTTCCTGGTCCGACGATAAATACAATTGCCGCGCCACATCCCGCGACAGCGGCGATCCGTTCAATCGCAGCGCTAGTGTTGGGTTTCGCATCGCCCTTCCAGCAAGAGATCGGAAATAAGTGCCGGCAATTAATCTTTCAATTACCTACAATACCGTGGTGGTGATAACTGACAGTTAATTCCTGCATACTGAGATTCGCTAACTCCTCAGGCGACGGAATTGCTGGGAGATTCGAAATCGCCTCATCCACGAGAGCCCCTCCCTTCCAATGTCAAGTCTACTCCCGACGACCTCCGCCGCGTAACATCAGATTGTAAGTCGCTTCGTCACGCCCGCTGATCGTCTGGTCACGCAAATTTTCCCGCTCATCACAAACTTCTTCGCCGCTTCAACCATCCTGCCTAAGATCGCTCGCCTGACCGTTTCAACCACAGGAGAAAAACATCATGTCAAAGTTGCTGGCCACCAAGCCGCTCGATCAATTGCTGGCTGAATCGCGCGCCGAAGGCGACCAGGCGCTGGTTCGCGCGCTCGGCCCCTACAACCTCATCGCTTTGGGAATTGGCGCAGTCATCGGCGCGGGCATCTTCGTCATCACCGGCTCAGCGGCGGCGCAATTCGCCGGCCCCGCGATCCTGCTCTCGTTCCTGCTCGCTGGCGTCGGCTGCGCGTTCGCCGGACTGTGCTACGCCGAATTCGCCGCGCTGATCCCGATTTCCGGTTCAGCTTACACTTACGGTTACGCGACGCTCGGCGAGTTGTTCGCCTGGATCATCGGCTGGGACCTGGTCCTGGAATACGCGTTCAGCGCCGCCACGGTGGCTTCGGGTTGGAGCGGCACGATCGTCAGTCTATTGCAGGATTTCGGCGTCGCGCTGCCGCCGCAATTGATCGAAACGCCGGGACGGGAGCTTGTGCTCTTCCAGGGCCGGTGGGAATTACTGACGACGGTTCTGCCGGCGGTCAACGCGGCGGGCGTCAACCCGGACGCGCTGCCTCACGCGACCGCGATCTTCAATCTGCCCGCGTTCATCTCGATCCTCATCGTCACAACGATCCTGGTCATCGGCGTCAGGGAATCCGCCCGATTCAACACCATCGTGGTCTTCATCAAAGTCTCAACAATTCTGATCTTCGTCGCCATCGGCGCCGCATATCTGTGGAAGAATCCGAACGTGTTCACTACTAACTGGCGCGAGTTCATCCCGGAAAACAAAGGCGAATTCGGGCAGTTCGGATGGTCGGGCATAGCGCGCGGGGCCTCGGTAATCTTCTTCGCCTACATCGGCTTCGACGCCGTCACGACCGCCGCTCAGGAGGCTAAAAATCCGCAGCGCGACATGCCCATCGGCCTTCTGGGTTCGCTCGCCATCTGCACCATTCTCTTCCTCGCCGTCGCCGCCACCTTGACCGGCACGGTTCATTACTCGCAATTGAACGTGGCTGCGCCAGTCGCCCTGGCGATTGACGTGGCGGGCGTGAAGTGGGGCAGCCTGATGGTCAAACTCGGATCGCTGGCGGGCTTGAGCACCGTGATGCTGGTGACGTTAATGGGCCAGTCGCGGATCTTTTACACGATGTCGCGCGACGGGTTGCTGCCGCCGTGGGCGAGCGCCATCCACCCGCGCTTCCGCACGCCGTGGATTTCGTCAATCATCGTCGGACTGTTCGTGGCGACTTTCGCTGGCCTGATTCCGATCACCGTGCTCGGCGAACTGGTCAGCATCGGCACGCTGCTGGCGTTCGTCATCGTCAGCGCGGGCGTGTGGATGTTGCGAATCAAACGACCGGACATTCCGCGACCGTTCAAGACCCCGTGGGTTCCGTTCACGCCGTTGATGGGGATATTGGTTTCGCTGTTGTTGATGGCCAGTCTGCCGCTCGACACGTGGCTCCGGCTGATCGTGTGGTTGATCATCGGCTTCGCGATCTATTTCGGTTACAGCCGCAAACACAGTCGCGTGCAGGTCGGCGACAACGCTTCGACTACAATCGCCGCCGATTGACCGTCGCTACAACGCCGACGTTTTTACCTTTTTTTACACTTCGTTGAAGACACTTTCATCTCGCCGAGCGACAATTGCGATCTCTACCGTGGGAGCCTCCACACCAACCCGAAGGAGATGAAAACAATGTCTTGCTCTCTGCTGAAAAGGTTCTACCTTGCGCTGCTCGTCGCGATCTGTTTTGCATTCAACAGCTTCGCGCAATCGAACGCCAATCCCTGCGGCGCAAAGCTCGAATACCGTCAATTCGACTTCTGGATCGGCGAATGGGAAGTGACAGTGAATGGAAACCGCGCGGGCGAAAACAGTGTGCAGTTGATCCTCGGCAAATGCGTGATCTTTGAAAACTGGGCAGGCGCGCGCGGAATGAACGGCAAGAGTTTCAACATTTACAACACCGCTAAAGGCAAATGGCAGCAGACATGGGTGGACAGCCAGGGCAACGTGCTCGAGCTTCACGGCGAATTCAAAGACAACGCGATGCGCCTGGCGGGCGAGGTCGTTCGTAACGGCCAGAAGATTCTCCACAAGCTAACGTTCTTCCCGCTCGAAGGCGGGCGCGTGCGCCAGCTTTGGGAATCATCGCAGGACGACGGCAAAACCTGGAGCACAGTGTTCGACGGCCTGTACATCAAGAAAAAGATGGCAGAGGCGAAATAGCCCGCCAAGATGACGGCGCGCAGCGAGGGTGGTATCGTCTTCCAGGTTCCGATCAAATCAATCTGCCAACCTGGAGGACCGTATGCTTAGACGAACGCTGACGCTGCTCATCGTCTTATCCGCTTATACGCTCGCACAAAACATTCCGACAAAAACCACTCTGATCAAAGCCGGACGCCTGCTTGATGTCAAAGCTGGAGTCTACCTCGCTAACCAGGGCGTGCTCATCGAAGGCGACCGCATCAAAGAGATTGGCGCGTTTGACACAATCAAATCTCGCGCTCCGCGAGATGCGACGCTCATTGATCTCAGCCAAGCTACGCTGCTGCCCGGATTGATTGATTGTCACGGCCATTTGCTGGCCGCGATGGAAGGCCGATGGTCTCCCGCCGGAGAAGCCATCGTCATAGCCATCACGCGCGTCGGCCCGGCTAAACGCGCGCTCATCGGCGCGGCGAATGCCCGCGACATGCTCGAAGCCGGATTCACCGCTGTGCGCAATGTCGGGCATTCCGGCGTCAACGGCGACGCGGCGCTGCGCGATGCCATCAACGAAGGTCTGATCCAAGGCCCGCGCATCCTCGCCTCGTGCCGAAAGCTCACGCCCATTGGGGGCCAAGTCGTTGAGATCCGCTCTGAAAACGCTGAGGCGATCATCACGCAAGAATTCCTGACTATCGGCAATGCGGAAGAAGCCCGCCGCGCTGTACGACAGGCGCTGGCCGACGGCGCAGACGTGATCAAAGTTGTGGTAGACGACAACAAGCGCATTCTCAATTCCAACGAGATGCGGGCCATTGTCGAAGAAGCTCATCGCGGCAAAGTTAAAGTCGCTGCCCACGCAACAACACAAGCTGGCATTCAAGCCGCGATTGACGGCGGCGTTGATTCTATCGAACACGGTGATGAAGCGACCGACGAACAATTCCAAGCGATGCGCGACAAAGGCATCTTCCTCGACCCGACACTCTGGACTTCGCAAGCCCTCCGCGACCTCTACCTCAAGTCGCTCTACTTTTCGCCGGAAGGAGCCGCTCAGTTTGAAAAAGCGGTGAAGGCCTACATTGACTCCTCGAAACAGAAATTGCAGCGATCCCTCAAAGCAGGAGTGAAAATCGCCGCCGGTTCCGACATGTGGGTGCGCTATCCAGGCAAGAACCGCGGCGAAGCGACGATGATGATGTTCGAGGCTCTGGTTGACGCAGGTTTGCCGCCTCTCGAAACCATCCGCGCTGGCACGATTAACGCGGCGGAGTTGTTGGGCTGGCAGGATCGGATGGGGAGCATTGAGGCCGGCAAATTCGCCGATTTGATCGCCGTCTCCGGCGATCCGCTCAAAGACATCAGCGAACTCAAACGAGTTAAGTTCGTGATGAAAGGCGGCGAAGTGGTCAAAAACGAACTCGCCAAGTAGAATTCAGCCGCAATTCAGGTTTCATCTCATCATCTCAAGGAGAAATATGAAAGCAATCGTCGTCGAAAACACTGGCGGGCCGGAAGCGTTGGTTTACCGCGAGGCGCCGGCGCCCACGCCCCAAGCTGGCGAAGCGTTGGTCAAACTCGAAGCCATCGGTCTCAACTACATTGACGTTTATCACCGCACAGGGCTTTACCCGCTGCCGCGTCCGTTCACTCCGGGTATGGAAGCCGCAGGCGTGGTCGAAGCTATCGGCGCGGATGTGACCGAAGTCTCGGTCGGCGACCGCGTGGCTTACGCGATGACGCCGGGCGCTTACGCCGAATACGCCGTTGTGCCCGCCTGGAGGCTGGTCAAGGTTCCAGAAGGCGTGAATGCGCAACAAGCAGCCGCCGCGATGTTACAAGGAATGACAGCGCATTATCTGGTGACTTCGACCTACTCATTGAAAGCGGGGGAAACCGCGCTCGTCCACGCGGCGGCGGGCGGCGTAGGCTTGTTGCTCGTCCAGATGGTCAAACGCATCGGCGCACGCGCCATCGGCACGGTTTCCACCGAAGCCAAAGCCAAGCTTGCCCGCGAAGCAGGAGCCAACGAAGTGATCCTTTACACCCAACAGGATTTCGAGCAGGAGACGCGCAGGTTGACTGGCGGGAAAGGCGCGCAAGTGGTTTATGATTCGGTCGGCAAAGACACTTTTCTCAAAAGCCTGAATTCACTCGCGCCGCGCGGGATGCTGGCGTTGTTTGGTCAATCGAGCGGCCCCGTCGCAGCCTTCGATCCCGCGCTGCTCGCGCAAAAAGGCTCGCTGTTTCTGACCCGACCGAGTCTGGCGCAGTATGCAGCGACGCGCGACGAGTTGCTCTGGCGAGCGGGCGATCTGTTCGATTGGATCAAAGCGGGCGAGTTGAAGCTGCGGGTCGAAAAGACCTTCCCGCTGCATGACGCCGCCGAAGCGCACCGGCAGCTTGAAGGCCGGAAGACGACCGGCAAAGTCTTGTTGATTCCTTGATCAATCTGTCGGCCAGGCGGAGAATTGATTTCGCTGAAGCAATGGCAATCAACCGCCACAAGGAGGTTTTCAAATGAGCACGGCGACATCAGCAATTAACTATACCTATCTCGACACGATTGACACCCTGCCTGACAACAGCAGCATCGTGCTCAGAGACATAAGCTGGGATGAATATGAGCGCATCCTGGCCGCTTTAGACGAGCGACCAGGATTACGCCTGACATACGATCACGGGAGGCTGGAGATTACGACTCTCTCGCCTGAACACGAAGCGCCATCAGCCCTGTTCACGCATTTGATCGGCGTGCTGGTTGAAGAACTCGGTCTGGATTACATCTCGCTCCGCTCAACCACGTTGCGGTTGCAGGTGATTGAGGGAGGGGTGGAGGCCGACGATTGCTATTACATCGGAGATTTCGCCGCCGTCGCCGGGAAGAAGAGGTTGGATTTGACGGTTGATCCGCCGCCTGATCTGGCCGTCGAGGTTGATATTTCTCACGGCTCTCAGGGAAAGTTTCACATCTATGCCGGATTGAAAGTCAAAGAACTCTGGCGCTGCGATGGGAAGCAGGTGGAGTTTTATCGTCTTTCCGGCGACGACTATGTTGAAATCCCTGCCAGCGACCTGTTTCCATTCCTGACGCCCGAGGCGCTGCCAGGTTTTCTGGAGCAAGGGATGAATGAAGGAATCGTTGCTATGCGGCGCGCTTTCCGCGACTGGGTGAAGGCCAATCGAAAGTAGGTGAACTAGGGTCGGAAGGGAAGATAGAAAACATCGTTGCGAAAGTCTTCAGGCTTGCCACAAAGAACGGTGATCTCAAGGTCGTCAATGAGTTTGCCAATGGAGGCAGATTTGATCACCAAAATAACGCCGGGCAAGGTGAGTCCGCTGGAAACAAGTTCTTTGACGTAATGTGGAATCGTCTTCTTGTCGTGGGAGATGAGAATACGTTCGTGTTCTGCGGTCCACCGCAGCAAATCCGGGTCTTCATACTCGCTGACCCCGGCCTTGAATGCGGTGATGATGTTCAGATTAGGAGCGCGCGCGATCAGCCCGCGAGCGATGCCCTGGTCGAAATTCTGGTCAGTCAGAAAACGGAGCATGGGGGATGAGTTAGGCGGCAGCGTTAAGATCGCGATATTCCAGGCAGCGCTCAGTCAAAGCCTGCCTCTTCTCGGCGTTTCCCGGAATTTCAGCCAGTTCGGCAAGGATGCGTTGGGAATCTGCTTCCTGCTCGGCCAAGTAACGGTCAACGGCTTCACGGTTTTTCAAATAGTAGGCGATGATCGCGTGGATGTCCGCGAGATCAATAAAGGGAAATCCCGAATGAATCTCTTCCGGTCGCTGGCCTAACAGATATGAGTCAATGATCGTTTCGAGAGAGACCCGGGTATCGCCGATGCGGATCGTGCCGTCCGGGATTTGATGAAACGGAAGCGTCAGCGTGTTATCCAGTTCAACCATTGTCGCAACTCCAATTCTTGAAAATTCCAGCTCATAGTTACCACTGATCGGAGCCGAAGAACAAGCCGCTTTCTCACTTCCCGACGCCAATCCTGAATCTCATTCCCACCGAAAAGTTCAAACGATAAGCCGGATACCCCAGCACTTCCTGGTAATTCCGGTTCGACAAATTCTCGATCCGCGCGAACATCGAGATGAACGAGTTGAAACGGTAAGACCCGGCCAGATCGAGCCTTGCGTAACCGTCGTTGTAGATCGGGCGGCCTTGCGGATCGAGCCGCGCGGAGCCGACGTCGCGGCGTTTACCCACGAACACTCCATCGAGATTGACATCGAATTTAGCGCCTGTCCACAAAACGCTGATCGAACCGGAATTTCGTGGGCGGCGCAGCAGCGGCAAGCCGACTTCGCGGCTCGAAATAAGGTCGGCTGACGCATCGAGGTTCGTGCGGAGCCGCGTGTAATTGCCGTCGAATCGCAACCAGCGTTTCGGATGCCACGAGGCCTGAAGCTCGACCCCTTCGGCGGTCGCGCGGTCGTTGTTGATGAGGTGCGTCAGACGTCCGTCGGCGAGTTTGGCTGGCTCGAACGTGAGCGGATCGCCGACGAAGGCGATCTGATCGCGGAAACGGTTCTTGAAATAGCTGCCCTCAATGCGAACGCGGTCTTTCCAGAAAAGCTGTTCGAGGCCGAGGTCGAAATTACGCGACCGTTCCGGTTTCAACGCGGGGTTGCCCAGGGAGGACCGGTCGGGGCTGAAAGCTTCCTGGAGCGACGGAGCCTTGATGCCTTCGCCATAATTGACGCGCAATCGCGTCGGACCGCGGCGGCTCTGCAAACCGGACTGACGGATCACCAGGATCGCCCCGAGCTTCGGCATCACTTCCGTGCCGAATCCGACTTTGCCGGTGTAGGGCGCAGAGCCTAGATCGCTGAGAACCTTCGCAAGGTTTGCCGGAATGTCATCCCGATTATTTTCGGCGCGAATCCCGGCGGTGACGAGCAGTCGCGGCGTGTAAGCGAATTGTCCCTGGATAAACGCGCCGACATTTGTGCGTTCGGGCGCCATGCGGCCCCCGAAGCTGCTGTCGAACACGGCGCGTTCCTGGTCGTAATCAACTCCCGCCGAAACGAAGAGGCCGCTGGGGAGAAGCAGGTCACTCTGATAACGAAGCCCGCGCCGGCGTTGATGATCATTGTTGTAGTAGGGAGCGAAATCGTTGAACGCGAAGGTGGTATCTGGCGGCGTGCCAGGTTTAGTCAAATCCTGCGCCGCCGGATCGAAGCTCAAATAATTGCTTTCGGAGAACGCGAAGGTCAGGCTCTGGCGCCAGCGTTTGGTCGTTTGATCGTCGAGCCGCACGCTGGTGGTGATGCGGCGCCGTTCCGCCCGCTCGTCAGGATCGGGAAACAAACGCGCAGTCGGGCCGGGTACGCCCAATCCTGAATTGTCGTTACGCGCCGTCAGACGAATCTGCGTTCGCGGGTTGAAAGCGTAGCCCAGATTGGCCGTCGCAATCCGGTTTTGATAATCGTCGTTGCGGTCGCGCCCGTCCGTGCGCAGATGCGTGAAGCTGAGCGAATAATCAAATCCGCTGTTGGCGCCTGAAAAACGCGCGAACTGGCGATTGAACGCGAAGCTCCCACCTTCGGCTGCGATTTCGAGTTCGGGCGTGCGCGTCGAGCCGCGATGGGTGAAGAACTGCAACACGCCGGTCATCGCGTCGGAGCCGTAGATCGCGCTCTGCGCGCCGCGCACCAACTCGACGCGCGCGGCGTTATCCGTGGTCAAGTCGGCTAAATCGAATCGTCCACCGTCGTCGTTCACCGGCACGCCGTCAATCAGAACTTTGGTGTAATCCGATTCGCCGCCGCGAACGAAGAGCGAAGTCAGACCGCCGCGCCGCGCCGTTTGCATCACCGTCACTCCAGGCGAAAGGCGCAAGGCGTCGAAGACATTGATGCGCTGCGCTCTGAGCAGGTCGCTCGCCGAAATGACGAAAGCGCTGGCCGGCGTTTCGCCCGTGCGGGCTTCGGTCCGCGTGGACGAGACGATGATCGAATCTTCGAGGGCCGCGACGGTCATTGGAATCGCCACCCGGTATTCGCGCCCGGCTTCGACCTTGACTGGTTGCAAGCCGCCGGTTTGTGTCAATCCGTCGGCCTCGACCGAGACCGCATAATCGCCCGGCTTCAAACCGTCCCAGCCGAATTCGCCGCGCTCGTTGGTCACGGTTTCGCGGATCGACTGTTTATTGTTGATCAGCAGCAGGACGCGCGCGCCGCTGATCGCCGCGCCTCTGGCGTCAACGACAATCCCACGCAAGCTGCCGTACGACGATTTCGCGATCGCCGGCAGGCAAACCAATAGACTTAAGACAAAAATTGCGGATGACCTCAATACTGACTTCATTTTTACTCCTTATCACTTGTTCTTCCTGGGGCCAATCAATTTCCAAACGATCAAACTCAAACTTTTCATTTCGCCCTTGCCCACGAGACGCGCGGATTGCCGCTTTGCGGATGACGATCAACCAACAGCGGCGTTTCAAACAGGGCGCTGAGCGATTCGTCGGTCATCACTTCGCGCGGAACGCCGCAGGCGACCAGACAACCGTTTTTGATCAACGCCACACGATCGGCGAATTCCGCCGCCAGATTAATCTCGTGCGTGACGACCAGCGCGCCCAGCTTCTTCTCTCTCGTCAATTCGCGCACGAGGCCGAGCAGCGAAACCTGATGCGCGATGTCCGCATTCGCCGTCGGCTCGTCGAGCAACAGCAATCGCGGATGCTGAGCCAACGCTCGCGCCAGCACCACGCGCTGCCGTTCGCCGCTCGACAACTGGTTGAACCGGCGATGGGCGAACTGTTCGGCGTCGGTGTCGCGCAAAGCCTGCATCGCGATCTCGACATCCTGTGGCGAATCGAATCCAATCGCCGCGGTGTGCGCGAAGCGCCCGGTCAGAACGTATTCGAGCGCGGTTAGCGGAAAACGAACTTCGCCCTGTTGCGCCACCATCGCCATCCTCCGAGCAATTCCGCGCCGAGAAAATTTAGCCACCGGCAGACCTTCAAACAACGCTTCGCCGCGTTGCGGTTTCAACGCTCCGATCGCGATCGCAAGCAGTGTTGATTTGCCCGCGCCGTTGGGACCAAGCAAGGCGACGAGTTCGCCCGCGCGAACTTCAATCGTGACGCCGGAAAGCGCCGGACGCTCGTAGCTGAAAGAGATGTTGCGCAGTTGGAGCATAGAACCAGACGCGTACCGTAGACTGTCCAGTCTGCGGAGGTTTTGGTCACTCGAACATTCAAAGTCGCTATGCGCGTCATTCAGACGCCAGTTACTGCCAAGCTTCTGATAAACAAAGCCTCCGCAGACTGGACAGTCTACGGTACGGTTCGGCTTTTGATCAGCAGATAAATAAATATCGGCGCGCCAACCAACGCAGTGATCGCTCCCGTCGGCAGCTCGCGCGGGGCCAAAACCGTGCGCGCCACCGTGTCGGCCAGCAACACCAGCAAAGCTCCCGTAATCGCCGAAGCCGGGATGACGAGGCGGTTGTCGCTGCCCGCAGCGAGCCGCACCAGATGCGGCGTGACCAATCCGACGTAACCGATAGCGCCGCCAGCGGCCACCGCCGCGCCGGTCAACAACGACGCAGTGAGATGAACAACCCACCGCACACGGGCCGTTTCGACTCCCATCGCAAACGCGTCGCGCTCGCCAATCATCATCAGGTTCAACGCCCGCGACTGCGTGATCAAAACAACCGCGCCAATCACCGCCGCCATCAAGACAAAGATCAAACCCTCGATTGTTCCGCTCGACAAATCGCCGAGCAGCCACAGCGTGATGTTTCGCAGCTTGACGTTGTCGGCCAACGCCGTCAGCAACACGATCACCGAAGAGAAGAACGTTGACATCACCACGCCGGCCAGCACCAGATGCGTCGGGTCGTCTTCGCGTTTTCCGAGCCGGTAAACGATCAGCGTGGCAATCGCCGCTCCGGCGAATCCGAACAGCGGGCGGCGCAAAGAAAGTTCCGACGCGAAAATGATGGCGGTGATCGAGCCGAGCGCCGCGCCGCCTGAAACTCCGAGCACGTAAGGGTCGGCCAGCGGGTTTCGGAGCAGCGCCTGGAACGCGGCGCCTGCGATTGAAAGGGTCGCGCCGACTCCGATGGCCAGCGCGATGCGGGGCAGGCGCAAACTGAAAACGATCACTTCCTGCTCACGCGAAAGCGGAGGAACAGTTCCGGTCAATTTCGAGATTAGAGCGGAGAAGAGTTGACCCGCCGCAATGTGCTCACTGCCCAAGCCGAGCGCCACGACCGCGCAAACAGCCAACGCCCCCGACAGCGCGATCAACACAATCATCGCGCGCCGCCCTGTCAAATGGCTTTTGACGGCGCTGACGGGAGATGCGCTTGCCGGTTGGTTGATTAATGTTTCGGTCTTCACGGTTTTTGCGGATGCAAACCTTCGGCTAATTTTTCCAGCCCTTCGACAATTCGCGGCCCCGGACGATCAACCAGATCGGGATTGACCCAAACGATGCGGTTTGAACGGATCGCCGGCGTCGTCGGGAAATCGCGCCGCAGATCGGATTCTTTGACCAATTCGGTTCCGTGACTCGAAGGCGCGACGATCACTTCGGGCGCGCGCGCGACGACGGTCTCGCGCGAAAATTGCGGGTAATCGAAGTTCTCGTCGCCGGAGATCGACCTGCCGCCCGCCAGAAGGATCAGGTCGTTAATGAACGTGTTGCGTCCGGCGGTAATCAACGGGCCGGTTTGCAAAACGTAAAGCACTCGCGGTCTGGGCAAATCTTTCACCCGCCCTTCGACGGCGCCGATGCGACGTTCCATCTCATCGGCAATCTCCCGCGCGCGATCAACCGCTCCCGTAACTTCACCCAGATTGCGGATCGACGCCACAACTTCGCGCACTGACCGGGGGTTGGTGACGTAAACCGGGATCGCCAGTTGGTCGAGTTTGCGCGTCAGGTTTTCCAACTGGCTGGCGGTCGAAACGACGACCAGGTCTGGTTTGAGCGAGATGATCCGCTCCAGGTTCGGATTGAGCGTGTCGCCAATCTTCTCCTTCGTCTTCGCCGCTTCGGGGAAATCGCAGTAAGCGGTCACGCCGGCGATTCGATCTCCGAGGTTCAGCGCGAAAAAAATTTCGGTCACGTTCGGGGCGAGCAAGATCATCCGCTGCGGATTGGGCGTAACGGCGACCGTGCGCCCAATGCCGTCGGTGAAATTGCGGCGATTGGCCGCAACACTGCTGGTCTCGCTGTTCGATTTGGCGCCGGAGCATCCGGCGAGCAGCGACAACGTGACAAACGCGATCAGAATTGTGCGGCGTGAATTGACCATCGGAAAACACGAAAGCCTCAGACGCGACGGATAAAATGCGCGTCTGAGGCTTCAGAATCGTTGCGCGGTAAAAAATGCGCTCGAATCATCGCCACACTCTTTCATCCGAAGAGTCGTCGAAATTACCTTCAGGCAGGTCTCCTGGCTCGGCCTACAAAGGGGCGCCGCGGCCTTCTCGCGCGCAAGGCGCAATGGCTCGATGAGCGTCGCCGTTCAATTTTCAGGGGCCTCACAGTGGCGGTGACCACGCGGGATTTGCACCCGCTTCCCTATTCTCCCGCCGCCTTGTTGACATTGAATGGCGGCGAGCACCTGAAGGTCTTGACAAAGAACAGACTCGATGTGTCTCAAAACGAAGGCGCAAACTAACACGCGCCTGAAGCGTCAGTCAATCACGGCGGATGGAACCTGACAGCAGACTTAAAAAAAGCCCTTGAGACTCAGCCGCCAAAAAGTGTAAAACTTAGCGGCTTCGCGCTATCTCTTCAGAGTAAACACTGGGTTAAAAATCAGCGGAGCGGTTTGATCCGTCCCCTAATGCGCCGCAGTGGCGCGCGTAATTTCGGTCTCTCCGGCCAGACTTCTGACTCCATCGAAATCAAATTGAAAAGGAAATGTCATTGTGGTCAATAATAAACAACAACTGCTGGATAGGATTTCCGAACGCGCGGCGCGCGTCGGCGTCATCGGGCTCGGTTACGTAGGGCTTCCACTTGTCGTCGAATTCGCGCAAGGCGGGTTCAATTCGCTCGGTTTCGAGGTTGACGCCCGGAAAGCGGATGCGATCAACCGCGGCGAATCCTACATCCCGGATGTTCCGACTTCGAGCGTCGCTGAGTTAGTCGCGGCGAAACGTCTCGGCGCAACGACCGATTTCGCCGAACTCAAAGATCAGGACATCATCATCATCTGCGTCCCAACGCCGCTCCGCAAAACCAAAGACCCCGATGTCTCATACATCCTCGCGGCTTCGGAGAAGATCCAGGAGACGCTCCGTCCGGGTCAATTGATCATCCTCGAGTCAACGACCTACCCCGGCACGACCGACGAAGTGCTCAAACCCATCTTCGACGCGACGGGGTTAAAACTTGACGAAGATTACTTCCTCGCTTTCTCGCCCGAACGCGTTGATCCGGGCAACGAGAAATACAATACCAAAAACATTACGAAAGTCGTCGGCGGCGTGACGGAAACCAGCGCCGAAGTCGCCGCAGCCGCTTACCGCACAATCGTTGACCACGTGCATCCGGTGAGTTCCGCCCGTGTGGCCGAAGCGTGCAAGCTGCTCGAAAACACATTCCGCGCAGTCAACATCGGCCTGGTCAATGAACTGGCGCAGCTTTGCGACACGCTGGGCATTGACACGTGGGAGGTGATTGCGGCGGCGGCGACCAAGCCGTTCGGCTTCATGGCTTTTTATCCGGGACCCGGAATTGGGGGACATTGCATCCCGCTCGATCCGCATTATCTTTCGTGGAAGGCGCGGATGCACGGCTTCGAAGCGCGTTTCATCTCGTTGGCCGAAGAAGTCAATTCGCGCATGCCGGATCACGTGGTCGAACTGGTGACGCGTGGGTTGAACAATCATCGCAAGCCGGTCAACGGCTCGAAGGTGTTGATTATGGGCGTGGCTTACAAACGCGACATTGACGATATGCGCGAAAGCCCGGCGCTGGGAATCATCGAAAAATTACAATCCCTCGGCGCCGACGTTCAGTTCCACGATCCTTACGTCGAAGAGATTCACCTGGAAGGCAATGGTCATCAAATGCGCGGGACTGAGTTGAGCGCCGCCACGGTCAGCGACGCCGACTGCGTGGTGATCGTCACCGATCACCGCAACATTGACTATGCCTGGCTGGCCGAGCGCGCGAAGTTAGTGGTTGATACTCGCAACACGACGCGCGGGCTGAAAGACTTCGCCGACAAGATCATTCGACTGTAGTTGGGAGTGGGAGAGTGGGGGAGTGGGAGACAAGTAGACTTTTCTCCCCTTATCTCCCACTCTCCCACTCCCCCACTCTCCCACTCTTCATTTGACGATCAGGACTTTGCGAACTCCCGCCGAGACTTTGAAACTCGCCGCCGCGCCCGCCGATGTGCTGCCCAGCACTTTGCCATCAACCGAGACCGTGATCTTCCTTGCTTCAGAAGCGGGCACGAGGATGTGCGTGCGTTCTTTCGCTTCGATGGTAAAACCGATCGCGCGGTCGTTACTGCGATAGCCCCGCAATCTGGCGGGCGATTCGCATTCGACTTCGATCCGGTTGTTGCGGCGAATGACAGTTCGTTTCGGCCCGACTATCACATCAATTTTCTCGCCGGAAAAACTGACGCGCTCGATCCTCGACTCTTCCGTGACTATTGCGCTGCCGAAAGACAACCCCGCCCAAAGGTCGGCGCTGATCAGTTCTTCCACTGCGGGCCAAATCATCAGGCCGAGGAAATAGGTTTTTTGCGCGTCGTCATCCTCATCGGTTTTATCGCCCACCGGTCGTCCATCCGCGCTCGAATACTGGTCATAAAATCTGCCGCTCTTTCCCAGAGCCGCTCGCGCCAACGAGGCGCTTCGGCGCGCCAGCTCCGCCGCTTCGTTATTCATCCCGTAACGCCTCAGTCCGTGGTAAACCAGAAAATTCATCGGCGCCCAGATGGCCCCGCGTCCGGCCATCTTTTCCGAAAAAGCCTGGTCGTCGCGCGCGATCGAAGGCAGCAGTTGCTCGCCCCAGAATTGCCTCGGATCGCGCAAGGTGTTCATCATTCGTCTTGTGCGCTCTTCATCGGCCAGCCCCGCAACGAGCGGGTAGAAATTTTCCAGCGACAACCGGCGCGAGAATCGCCCGTCCCAATGGCGGTTGAGGTACATCCCGTCCTCTTCGCTCCACAGCTTTTCGTTGATGATCTTTTTGACCTGCTCATACCGGATTTGCAATCTGTCCGATTCGAGCGGCAGACCGAGTTCCCGCGCCATCATCCTCAGGATTTCGGTGTCGAGCGCAAAAAGCGCATTCAGTCCCACCGGCGAATATTCGAGCGTGCGGGTCTGGTCGTTGTACTTCGCTTCGTCGCCCGGCTGAGGTTGAGTCGCATTGGTCGTGTCGGTCGCCGCCTGCTGGCCATTGAGCCATTGCGGGCGGTCGTCGAGTCCCGATTCTGAAAACGCCAGCTTCTGTTTTGCCGCGTTCGACAGGGTTCTCGCGCCGATCTGCCCCTGCTCGAGTTCGGCGTCGAAGCCCCATTCGAGCAAGCCGTCGCCGTTGCCGTCGCGCCAGGCTTGCCCGTCGCCGCGATTCGTGTACCACCAATCGTTCCACTGCCGCAGCCGAGGATAAATCCAGGCGAGAAAACCCAGGTCGTTCGTCGTCAGATAAACCTTCCAGGCGCACAACGCGCCGATTGGCGGCATTGATCGCCCGGCGGTCACCACCGCTTCGTCGCGCGGCGCATTTTGCAAATAGCGGCGCAGCGGAACGCGCCCATCCGCAGTCTGGCCTTCGATCAGCAAGCGCATCGTCTGACTCGCGCTCTGGCCGTCAATGAGCGAAGCCATCGCGGCATTGAAAAACGTGTCCCAGCTCAAACCCGCGTTGCGAGAATCGTGGGCCGACGGACGAGGCGCCGCAATGTACTCCATCTGTTTTTCGGGAAGAAAAGAGCGGCTCCAATTCACCGTGCGGCTCAGGATGTCAAAACTGTCGCCGAGCGCGCCGCCACTGGCCGCCACTGTGGTTTCGCAATTCTTTTCAGCCTGATCGAGGATTTCCGCGAGGGGTTTTTGCATCAATTTGTCCGCTTCGCCTCCCATCGCGGCCAGATCGTCGCCAATCATGACGATGAACCCGACGGAATTGCCGGCGCTTCCGGCTTCCGCAGTCTGGCTGAGATCGAAACTCAAAGCGGCGAAACGGCTGACCTCTCGGTTTCCCGGCTGGCTGGCTGGTTGCGCGCGGCCTTCTCTGATCAACATTCCACGCATGACTTGCGCGTCGCTGTAATCAGCCGCGCCGATTGAGATGACATCCGAGCGCAGCAGAAAGTTTCGCAAAGGAGGTTTAGTCTTCTGGCTGCTGACCTGTTCGCCGAGGATGGTTCGATGGTCGTCCTGCGCGGAAAAGGCCGTCCAGCCACTGTCGCTGCGCACACCGGCCCACGGGCGGTAAGCTTCAATCGCCACGCGCGTGTTCGGCGGCGCCGTCAAGCGCCCGACGACCACGCGCTCGCTCACGCGGCTCCACCGCAATGTGACGGGAGTTTTGTCATCGAACCGCGAACGCCATTTCAATTGAGCGTATGAGCCGTCGGTCGCGTAATGGCCTAAATCGAACGAGCGCGGCGAATCTTCGACCGCGACGCCCGGACGATAGATCAGAAAGCGCAGTCCGAAAAAGTTTTGATCCTTCGTGATGAAGACGATGCCGTTCGGGTGAGCGCTGTCGTATGCCCCCACCAGCGCACGATCGTTTTGCGCTGACGCGACGGGGCCTGCCGGCCAGAACGGCGCAAGCGCGATGATGATGGCGGTCGCAATGATTCTCTGCGGAAGCTTGTTCATATCAAGACTCCACCGGAACGGTTTCGTGACAATTCGCTTGCAAGCTTATTTTGCCCGGGCATCGCTGGCAAGCGCCGATAAATTTGGGTGTGGGGAAGTTATTGCTTACAATCTCGCCGCGATTATACATGAAGAACGCTCGCTACCGCTCGCGGTGCTGACAATGGCTACCTACGACGATCTGAGCCTGCACGTCCGGCTCTTTATGAAAGGCTATCCGTTCGCGCGTTACGCGATTGAGCCTGCGCTCTGCGCGCGGTTGGCGAGACCATTGAGCGAGTCGCGCGTCGCGCTGGTTACGACCGCCGGGTTGCGCGCGCCCGAACAGGCGGGGTTCGACCATTCGATCAAGATGGGCGATACGTCGTTCCGCGAGATTGCGAACACGATTGAAACCCGGGCGCTGATCGAATCGCATCGCAGCTATGCGTTCGACCGGAGCGGCGTTCAGGCGGATGTCAATGTGGCGTTTCCGCTCGACCGGTTCCGCGAGTTGGAATCGCAGGGCGTGATCGGCGAATTGAACCACCGCCACTTCAGCTTCATGGGTTCGATTGTCGGCCCGCGAAAGCTAATCGAAGAGACCGCGCCGCAAGTCGCGCGAAAACTCAGGGGAGACCTGGTGGACGCTATCTTCCTCACGCCGATGTGACCGATGTGCAACCAGACGGTCTGTCTGGTTCAGGCAGCGATTGAACGCGAAGGGATCACGACGGTTTCAATTTCGTTGCTGCGAGAAGTCGTGTCGGTGTTGAAACCGCCGCGCGCGCTATTTGTCCCTTTCCCGATGGGCTTTCCGCTGGGCGTACCGAATGACACGCAGTTGCAGCATCGGGTCATTGCCGCCGCGCTTGAGTTGTTGGGGAGAAATGACACTCCGATCCTCGAAGAATTCAAAGGATGATGATTAAACATCAAAACGGAGCCACTCGATCTCTCGAACGGGTCTTCAAACTCACCGAAAACAACACGACCATCCGCATCGAAATCGCCGCCGGAGCGACGACGTTCCTGACGATGGCCTACATCATCTTCGTCAACCCGGCGATTTTGAAAGATGCTGGCGTGCCGTTTGAGGGAGCTTTGTTTGCGACGTGTATCTCAGCGGCGATTGGCTCGTTGATGATGGGATTGGTCGCAAACTATCCATTCGCGCTGGCGCCGGGGATGGGGTTGAACGCCTATTTCACCTATACGGTGGTGAAGACGATGGGCTACGACTGGCGCGTCGCTTTGGGCGCGGTTTTCATCTCCGGCGTGGTGTTTTTGATCCTGACGCTGGCGCGGATTCGCGCAATGATCGTTGACGCGATTCCGATGACGATGAAGACAGCGGTCGCCGCAGGCATCGGTCTGTTCATCGCGTTCATCGGCCTGAAGAACGCGGGCGTGATAGTTGCGTCGGACGCCACCTTCGTTAAACTCGGCCACGTGGTTTCGACGCCCGTGTTGCTCGCGCTCGGCGGGCTGGTCGTCACCGTGGCCTTGATGGCGCGCGGTTACAAAAGCGCGATCATCATCGGGATCTTCGCCGTCACCGCCGCGGCGATCCTGCTGAAACTGACACCGCTCCCAACCAGCGTGGTTCAAATACCCGGCATCCGCTCGACGTTTATGCAACTCGACGTGCGCGGGGCGCTGATGCTCGGCGCGCTCGACGTGATCTTCGTCTTCCTGTTCGTTGATCTGTTCGACACCATCGGTTCGTTGATGGGATTGGGCAGACAAGCCGGATACCTGACGCCGGATGGGAAGATGCCGCGAGTCAATCGCGCGCTCTTTGCCGATGCGATTGCGACCATCGCCGGCTCGATCTTCGGCACGTCAACCGTCGTGACTTACATCGAAAGCGCGACGGGAGTGAGCGAAGGCGGGCGCACCGGCTTGACCGCAGTCACGGTGGCCGCGCTCTTCATCCTCGCGGCGTTCTTCTCGCCGATTGCGGGCGTGATTCCGCCAATCGCCACTGCGCCGGCGCTGATCATCGTCGGCGCGCTGATGATCGGCGCGGTGACTTCGATCAAGTGGGACGATCTGACCGAAGCGATCCCGGCCTTCCTGACGATACTGGCGATGCCGCTGACGTTTTCGATAGCCAATGGACTGGCGCTGGGCTTTATCTTCTATCCGCTGTTGAAAGTTTTGACCGGCAGATGGCGCGAAGCCAGCCCGCTGGTTTATGTGTTGGCGGTGTTGTTTGTGTTGAGGTACGTTTATCTGGGCGCAGAGTAATCGACGTTCAATTTTCCAATCGGATGAAGCAACTTTGACTTTGTGACCGGATTGATTCACAGGTGCATTGACAAGTCACAGTTGCCTGATTAGCATTGCGCTTCGATATATCCCCCCTGTCACTTCGGAGGCAGGGCGCGAGGCCGTAGCCGTTTCGACGGCTGCGGCCTCTGCTTTTACAGATATGAGAGTCAACGTCTACATTGACGGCTTTAACTTCTTCTATGGCGCAGTCAAGGGAACGCCTTACAAGTGGCTGGACTTTGACAAGATGTGCCGGCTTCTTTTACCCAATCATCAGATCAACAAAATCAAATACTTTACGGCAGAGGTGCATGCTCGCCCGCGCGACCCCCAGCAACCAGCCCGGCAGCAAACTTACTTTCGCGCGTTGAGAACAACCGCTAATTTTGAAATCATTCTCGGCCGTTTTTTAATGAGCAAGGTATCTATGCTTGTTGCCGGCAGCCCGGCTAACGCCCCTCAATATGCCCGTGTTGTGAAGACGGAGGAAAAAGGCTCTGATGTCAATCTTGCTACACACCTGCTGATAGACGGATTCAAGAACGATTACGAAATGGCAGTGCTTGTGACTAACGATTCCGACCTGCTTGAGCCAATCAAGGTTGTTCGTTATGAGATGAACCTGCCTGTTGGCTTGCTCAACCCGCACAAGCAACCCAGCCGCGCCCTATTGCCACACGCGACTTTCGTCAAACAAATCCGCAAAGGCGTCCTGGCTGCAAGCCAGTTCCCATCAACGATGACCGACAAACAAGGAACTTTTCATAAACCGGCATCCTGGTAACTGTTGTTATGCGAGCCATTCCCACACTCAAAATCAGCATCTCCGGCGTGCGCGGCGTAATCGGCGATTCGTTGACGCCATCGCTTCTGGCGCGCTTTGCGCAAGCCTTCGGAACTTACGTCGGTTCGGGAACAATCGTCATCGGGCGCGACCCGCGGTCTTCGGGCGAGATGGTTCGCCAGGCGGTGATCGCCGGGTTGCTTTCGAGCGGCTGCCGCGTGATTGATCTGGACGTTTGCCCCGTGCCGACCGTGCAGTTGATGGTCAGACAGCGCCACGCGCAGGGAGGCATAGCCATCACCGCCAGCCACAACCCGGCGGAATGGAACGCGCTGAAATTCGTCAATTCCGAAGGGCTGTTTCTGAGCACGGGACAGGCGCGCGAGCTGCTGGATATTTATCACCAGGGCTATTACACGAAAGTCGCTGGCAGCGAGATGCGCGGCGTCGAGACGTTGACCGGCGCGCTCGACGCTCACATCAACGCGATCATCACTGCTGTGGGCGCATTGCCTAAAACTTCACGCAGACTGAAAGTCGCGCTCGATTCCTGTAACGGCGCGGGTTCGACCATCGCTCCGAGATTGATCGAAGCGTTGGGCGCCGAGGCCGTCACGATCAACACGACGCCGGATGGCTCGTTCCCGCGCGGCGCCGAACCGACGCCGGAAAACCTGACCGCGCTCTGCGAACTGGTGAAAGCGAGCAACGCCGACATCGGTTTCGCGCAGGATATGGATGCAGACCGTCTGGCGGTTGTGTCCGAACGTGGTGAGGCGATTGGCGAAGAGTACACGCTGGTTCTGGCGGCTCGCTACATTCTCAGCAAAACGCCAGGCGCGGTGGTGACCAATCTCTCGACCAGTTCCGCGATGGATGACGTGGCGCGGCTGTTCAATTGCCCGCTCCACCGGTCGAAGATCGGCGAAGCCAACGTCACTGAAATGATGCGACAGGCGCAGGCCGTGATCGGCGGCGAAGGCAATGGCGGGGTGATCTACCCGCGCATCAATTTCTGCCGCGACAGCCAGGTCGGGATGGCTTTGATCCTGCATCTGCTCGCGGAAACCGGGCGCGGCGTGACAGAATTACTTTCCGACCTGCCGCGTTACACGATGATCAAAGAGAAGCTCCAGTGCCCGTCGCACAAGATCGGCGAAGTCTTGAAAATGATCCGCCACGAATACGCCTGGCGCCCGCTGGATTTGCGCGATGGCGTGAAGGTGAGTTTCGACAAGGGCTGGCTGAGCGTGCGCGGATCGAACACCGAGCCAATCATTCGCCTGGTGACCGAAGCGGAAGATGAAGCGACGGCACGGCGAATGTTCAACGACGTGTTTGAAAAGGTCACGCAGGCGCTAAACTAGATCGGTAACTGCTCAACCGGAGGGCGACCATGAAACTCTCCACTGTTCAGACGAAGTTTTCATTCAGTCTGGCGCTCGGCGTAAGTTTGCTGAGCCTGGTCATCCTGGCCTGCTCGATTGGCTTTTCGCCCGAAGACCCGCGACTCACGGCGGCGCAACCGCCAATTGAATTTGACGAAGAGGGCGAAGCGCCGCGCAGCAATTGGTTTTACGCGCAACGCGCCTACCCGCTCAACGCGATTCCCAACGCCGCGCGGATGCGCGCAATCGAGCAACTGGAACTGGAAGAGGCGCGGCTGAAGGCCCGGCACGCCGCGCTCTTCGGCGAAACCGATCCGGCTCAATCACCGGCCTGGGTTCCGCTCGGCCCCGCGCCCATCGGGCAAGGCCAGACGTTCGGCAATCCAAGAGTAGCCGTCTCAGGCCGCGTCTCGACCGTCGTCTTCGATCCCGGCTACAACGGTTCATCAAATCAAACGGTCTACCTCGGCGCGGCGCAGGGCGGCGTGTGGCGTTCGCGCGACAACGGCGCGACCTGGACGCCGCTCACTGATGACCAGCCTTCGCTGGCGATGGGCGCGATTGCGATTGATCCGGCGAATCCGAATATCATCTACGCGGGCACGGGTGAAGCGCACTTCACCGGTGACAGCTATTATGGCGCTGGCCTGCTCAAATCCACTGATGGCGGCGTAACGTGGACGCAAATCACCGGCCCGGTTTCCGCGAGCGAGCCGAGACAACCAGCTTTTCTCAACGCCGCTTTCCAAACTTTAATCATTGACCCGACAACGCCGTCAACGCTGTACGCGGCCACCACATTCGGTTTCGTTTCCAGCGCGACCGGCGGTACTTACTTCCCGCCTCTGGGTGACCGCGGCGTCTGGAAATCAACCGATGGCGGAGTGACATGGCGCAATCTCAATCCGCCGAATTTGCCTGCGCTCAACCAGTCGGGGACGGATGTGCTGCTTGATCCGCGCGATTCCCGGCGTGTGTTTGCGGCAATCCTGGGGCTTGGGATCTATCGCTCGACCGCTGGCGGCGAGCCGGGCACGTGGGAGAAGCTCACCGCCGGGCTGCCGGCTTCAGACCTTGACCGGATCGAGCTCGCCGCCGGGCCCCCGCTGGCGCCCTCGACCAACTCGACGCTCTACGCCGCGATCAGCCGCGCCAGCAACACCCGACTCCTCGGAGTCTTCAAATCCACAGACGGCGGCGCAACCTGGACACAAACAACCACACCCGCGCCAACCAACCTCGCGACCTTCTACGCCCTGGCGCTCGCGGTTGATCCGGTGGACGCCAACACCGTTTACTACGGCACGTTCGCCAATCCCATCAACACTGGCGGCACATTCTGGCGGAGCCGCGATGGCGGCCAAACCTGGGTTGACCTCAGCCTGGGTAACGGCGCGAGCGGCGGTCTGCACGCCGACACGCACTGGATCGCCGTCAGCCCCGCCAATCGCAACATTCTCTTCACCGCCAACGACGGCGGCATCTGGCGGACGGAGAACGCAACGTCGGATGTGATGGCCTGGACGAGCTTGAATCAATCGCTCAACATCACGCAGTTCTACGCCATCGCGCTGCACCCGAACGACCCGAACCTCTTGCTCGGCGGCACGCAGGACAACGGGACTAACCGCTACAACGGCGACCTGAACTGGTTTCACTCGCGCGATGGCGACGGCGGCGCGGCGTTGATTGATCAATCGAACCCGCAGGTGATGTACCACACCTTCATCAATCGTAATAACGCGGGCGGCGCCAGCCCTGTCATCGGCCCGGAGATCTCTTTCGACGGCGGCAATACCTGGGCCCGCCGCGGCTGCTACCCTGGCTGCACAGCGCAGATGGGCAACTTCAATCCGGCGGATCGAGTGAGCGATTACGCGCCGATGGCGCAGCACACCGGCTTCACGGGCGCGCAGGGCAATGTCATCTATTTCGGCACTCACCGGCTTTATCGTTCGGCGGATCAGGGCGTGACGTGGACGGGGCTGGGCGCCAGCGCGAATGGCTTCGGCGCAGACTTGACGAAAAACATTCCTGATCCCGGCTACGGCAATGGTTTCCCTTCTTACCTCTCGGCGATTGCCGCGCATCCGGCGCTCGATCAAAGCGCGAGTACGCCTGGCGAGTTGGTCTGGGTAGGCACGGGCGATGGCCTGGTGCAGGTCACGACTAACGCTGGCGCGCTCGCTGGCGCGACGTTCACCAACTTGACTCGCGGACCGTTGCCCAACCGTTACGTCACTGACATCGCGCTCGATCCTGGCAATCAGCGGCGGGCGCTGGTCACTTACTCCGGTTTCAACACAAACACGCCCAATGCGCCCGGCCACGTTTTTATGACCGAAGATCAAGGCGCGACCTGGCGCGACATCAGCGGCAATCTGCCCGACATTCCGGTCAATTCCGTCACGATTGACCCGCTGCTGCCTGGCTCGGTTTACATCGGAACCGACCTGGGCGTGTTTCAGACAACGGATGGCGGCGCGACGTGGATCAGGCTGTCGAACGGGATGCCGAAGGTGGCGGTCTTTATGTTGCGTTATCACGCGGCCAGCCGAAGCTTGATTGCCGCCACGCACGGGCGCGGCGTTTATCGTCTGACGCTGCCTGCGCGCGCGGCGACCAGCGTGTCGGCGGCGAGCTTCAGCCGGACAGGACTCGCGCCGGAAGCGATCGCCTCGGCTTTCGGAACGAATCTCTCCACCGCGACGCAAGCGGCCACAACGCAGCCCCTGCCGACGACCTTAGCTGGAACACGGGTTTTGATTAGAGACGCCGCTGGCGTTGATCGTCTTGCTCCGCTCTTCTTCGTTTCGCCCGGCCAGATCAATTACCAGATTCCACCGGGGACAGCCTCAGGCGCGGCGGTTGTGACCATCGGCAGCGGCGACGGTTCAGCTTCGATTGGAACAGAGCAAATCGCCGCGGTCGCGCCCGGATTATTCGCGGCCAACGCCAATGGACAAGGCGTGGCGGCGGCGGTCGCAGTGCGAGTCAAAGCGGACGGCTCGCAGAGCTTTGAACCTGTCGCGACGTTCGATCAGGCGCAGAATAGATTCGTGCCCGTCCCGATTGATCTCGGCCCGCCAACGGACACAGTGGTTTTAGTCCTCTTCGGCACAGGTCTTCGCCACCGCAGCGCGCAATCGGCGGTCAACGTCCGGCTCGGCGGAGTGGATGCTGAGTTGCAGTACGCTTCGGTCACGCCAGGCTTCGTCGGTCTGGATCAGGTCAATGTGGTTGCGCCGCGCGCTCTGGCGGGACGAGGCGAGATTGAGGTAGCCTTGACCGCCGATGGCAGAGCGGCCAATATGCTCAGGCTCGCATTTCGCTGAAACGTACCGCAGACTGTCCAGTCTGCGGAGGTTTCGTCATTGAACAACTCAAAGAAAACCGCGGCCCCTACTCCGGAGGCCCCCGTTGCTCAACCATGATCGAATGAGGAAGGCCCCGCAGACTGGACAGTCTGCGGTACTTTTAGAGAATGAAGTTATCACCTCTGAAAAAGAAGGTTTGCGCAATCAGGCGTCGCTACCGGGAGGCGCGGATGGTCGCGACGGCGATGAAGTCTCCGCATCATCCGATTCTGGCGCAGATCATTCCCATCCGCCGCTGCAATCTTTCCTGCGCTTATTGCAACGAATACGACAAAACTTCTGAACCTGTGCCGACCGAGGAGATGCTGCGTCGCATAGACCAGCTCGCCGCGCTCGGCACGACGGCCATCACGTTCAGCGGCGGCGAACCGCTGCTCCACCCCGAATTGGAACGAATCGTCGAGCGCATTCGCCATCACGGCGCCATCGCCACGCTCATCACCAACGGCTATCTGCTCACCGCCGAACGCATCAAGCGGCTGAACCGCGCGGGGCTAGATTACCTTCAGATCAGCGTTGACAACGTCAGGCCGGACGATGTCTCGAAGAAAAGCCTCAAAGTGCTGGATCAGAAACTGCGTTTGCTGGCCGAACACGCCGAGTTCGACGTGACGATCAATTCCGTGCTGGGTAGCTCAATCAGCCAGCCGGAAGACGCGCTGGCCGTCGCCCAGCGCGTGCGCGAGCTTGGCTTCAAGGGCACGGTCGGCGTCATCCACGATCATTCGGGCCAATTGCAACCGCTCGACGAGCGGCAGCAGGCGGTCTACGATGAAATCTTGAATTCCCGGCAGAAGTCCTTCTTCGCTTTCGATTACTACAACCAGTTTCAGCAGAATCTGGTGCGCGGGCTGCCGAACCAGTGGCATTGCCGCGCAGGCAGCCGCTACCTGTACATCTGCGAAGACGGCTTGGTTCACTACTGCTCGCAGCAACGCGGCTATCCCGCCATTCCGCTCGCCGATTACACGCGCGAGCATCTTGAGCGCGAATCTAAAACCGTCAAATCCTGCGCGCCGTATTGCACTGTCTCCTGCGTACACCAGGTGGCGATGGTGGATCATTTGCGGGAGAACCCGCGCGAGGCGCTGGCCCGGTTCTTCCCGTCGCAAAGTGGGCAACAAGCCGATCTGCCCCGCCCGATCAAAGCTCTGACCTGGTTCTTCCTGTCTTCAAAACCGAATGGCAAGCGGCGCGCTTTTCAAAATGCGGCCTTGCGAGTTTTAGGAGTGAAGTAAGGAACCATTACACTGAATTCGGCTCCATCAATAATCGTATTGGCATGCGCTATCGTGAATTCCAACCTGCGTCGCCTCTCTCAAAAAACGTGGAGTGTCTTTGGCTGCTCGATGGTCACGATTGGCAGGAATCCTCGGCGCCAGAACGTCTCCTTCCCGACGGCTGTGCCGAGCTGATTCTGAATTTCGGCGACCTTTTCCGGGAGCACAAAGAAGCGGGACGTTCGGAGCTACAGCCATCGCGCTTCGTCGTCGGTCAGATGACACAACCCGTGCTGGTTTCGCCCACGGGTTCCGTGCAATTGCTCGGAATCCGTTTCGCTCCGGGAGGTGCGCTACCGTTCTTCCCCGTCCCACCAGGCGAGTTGACCAATCGCATCGCGCCGCTCTCGGATGTCGCAGGCGCGCTGGATCGGGAACTCTCCGGACGGGTCTATGAAACTCGCGGATTGCAAGAGAAGGTCGCCCTGGTTGAATCTCTGCTTCTCAGGTATACGATCGCAAAAGAAGAAAAGGGCGCGTCTTTGCAAAACGCGATTTCGGAGATCGTCAATAGTGGCGGACAGATTTCCGTAGACCGGCTGGCCAACGATTTGGGCATCAGCGGACGGCAACTGGAGCGGCGTTTTTTGAACGAAGTGGGTCTGGGACCGAAACTGCTCTGCCGGATTCTGCGTTTTCAGCAGGTGTTTCGCGCAGTAGAGCGCGAAGATAAAAACTGGGCCAGGATCGCGGCTGATTGCGGATATTATGATCAGGCTCATTTGATCCGCGATTTCCGGCAGTTCGCCGGACAAACTCCTTCCGTTCTGTTCGAGCATTTCACCCGCTTCACCGAGGTTTTTACCCGCAAACAGCGCGCGTAGGATTTTTACAATGCTCTGCTCCCAAAGCCAGTTGAGCAGGTCAGCCAAAACCCGATAACTCCTCGCTCATTTTCGCCGGAGCGCGATCTGATGCGGCTCGCGGGATTATGAGCCATCAATTGCATCAACCTATTAAAGCCGGTTCTGGCATATGCGCTGTGGTTGGCGCTGCGGCGCATATAGCGCAATATCTGTTAGCCGCGTTGCTTTTGTTGGCCGCTCTGCCGGTCTGCGGCCAGCAGCTTTCAGTGCGCCGCTACAATGTCTCTGACGGGCTTGCCCACAGCCAGGTCATGGCGATTCGCCAGGATCGCAAAGGCTACCTCTGGACATTGACGAAGACCGGCGCGGGCGTCTTTGGGCCGCCACCAACGGCGGCGGCGTGGCCCGCCTGATAGATGACCCGCGAGAAGAAGTGGCATCTCACCAGACCGGGCCAACGACAAACTCGCGGCGGCGCTTCATCAGTTTCCGCGTGGGCGATTCGCTGGAATCGAATCGCGTCAACGCGTTGCTGTTCGATCCGGCGGACAACCTCTGGTGCGTGACCGATGCGGGGCTTTACCGCGCTGCGACGGAACCCGGCGGCGAGCTTCAGTTCAAACTCGTCGCGCCTCTCACTCCGACCACTATTCGCGGGGCTGCTTTCGCCGACCGTCGCGGTCGCCTCTGGTTTGGGCTGAGGCATGAACTCATTCAGGTCGTTGCGGATCAGATTATCAAGTATGGCCCGGAGGATGGGGTCGGACGCCAGGAGATCATCAGCGTCATCGAGGATCGCCAGGGGAAATTGCTGGCCGCCAATCAACGCGAGGTTTTCGAGTTCGTCGCGCCGCCTGATAGCAAGGGCCGTGGGCATTGGCGCCGTCTTCCGTTGGCTTTCCAGCCGGAGCAGTTGATCCAGACGATGCTCAGCGATTCTACCGAGGCGCTCTGGATCGGCACGTCGAATGGGCTGGTCAAGTACCGCGATGGAAAGCAAACGCTCTACACCGACGCGCAAGGGTTGAGCAATAGCGAGATTCTGGCCCTGGCGGAAGATAGCGATGGCAACCTGTGGATCAGCACTGCCGGGAGCGGGGTCTGTAAACTCTCCGGCGAGTTGATCGTCAGCTTCACCAAGAGCGAAGGGTTGCCGGGTCAAGGCGTGTACGGAACCATTGAGGATCAGCAGGGACGCATCTATGCGGGCGTGGCGAATGGCGGTCTGGTGGAGATTGTTGCCGGGCGAGCCGTGCCGCTGCCGGGCGTGCCGCGCGATTGGACAGGCTTCTCCATACCTTTCCGGGACAGCCTCGGCGACTGGTGGATGCACAGTCCCACCGGCTTGCTTCGCTTCGCGGGGCCTGAATTGCGGTTTCGACGGAGTAGCAAACTGCCCCTCCCTGATGGCCTACCGCCGGACAAACGCAACCCCGCCCTGATTACTGAAGACCCACTTGGGCAGTTGTGGGTTATGTACGCCAGCGAGGCGCTCTATCGGCTGGAGCTGCGGAAAGAGGGGCGCCACGCGCGCGCCGTTTTCGAACGCATCCCATTGCCCCCAACTTTGCCAGGCCCGGTCGTCTCGATGATGGGCGACCGTGCGGGGACGCTTTGGTTGCGCGGACATGCGCTGCTCGCTCGTCTGCGGGATGGAACGCTCAGCGTTTTACAGCCCACCGAAGGATTGCCGGAAACAGAGCCTCGCGCGTTCTTCCAGGACAGTCGCGGCTGGCTCTGGATCGGGCTGCGTTACAAAGGCGTCTCGGTGATCAAAGACCCGAGCGCTGAAAATCTGAAATTCATTAATTACTCAACGCAGACAGGGCTGGCGAGCGATACCGTCTGGACGATTACCGAAGACGACGCGGGCCGCATCTACCTGGGCACCGGCAAAGGCTTGGATCAACTCGACCCGCTCACAGGCCGCATCCGCCATTTCAACGTCAGAGACGGCCTGGCCGGTGATGTGATCAGTGGTTGTATTAAAGACCGGAAGGGGAACATCTGGGCCGCTACCTCCGGAGGCTTGTCAAAGTTCGACCCGCGCGCCGAGCGGATCGTGGATCGTCCGCCGCCCATCTATTTCAGCCGTGTCCAGGTGGCGGGCGAAGACCTGCCGCTGCCTGAAACCGGCGCTGAGCGAATCCCGGAGCTTGAGCTGCCCGCAGCGCGCAATAACCTGCTCGTCGAATACGTGGCGCTCAGTTTTCACGGTGAGCAGCGTCTGCGCTATCAGTACAAGCTGGTGGGCGTGGACGGGGATTGGAGCCAGCCAACCGAAACGCGGTCGGTCAACTATGCGCGGCTCTCGCCCGGGTCGTACCAATTACTGGCGCGGGCGATCAATCAGGAAGGCTCGCTGAGTTCGGAGCCGGCGGTGTTTCAGTTCCGCATCCTGCCGCCGCTCTGGCAGCGGTGGTGGTTTCTGGCGTTGGCGGCGCTCGCGGTCGGGGCGATGATCTATGCGCTCCACCTTTACCGCGTGGCTCAGCTTATCAAACTCGAACGGGTGCGCACGCGCATCGCCACCGATTTGCACGACGACATCGGCGCGAGCCTCTCGCGAGTGGCCATCCTGAGCGAGGTCGTCAAGCGGCAAATCGGCGCTTCCCCGGCTTCCGGCGAGCAATCAATCCCGCTGCTCGCCGAGATCGCCGATTCGGCGCGGGGGTTGGTCGCGTCGATGCGCGAAATCATCTGGGCGATTGACCCGCGGCAGGATTCGCTCGGCAACGTCGTCGCTCAGGTGCGGCAGTTCGCCTCCGACGTGCTCGAAGCGCAAGAAATCAACTGGGATTTCCAGGTCGCGCCGGAGTTGGAGAAGATCAAGCTCGACCCGGAGCAACGCCGCCATCTATTCCTGATCTTCAAAGAAGCCATCAACAACATCGCGCGGCACGCTGACTGCCGTTGCGTCTCCTTGAGTCTGACCATCACCCGCCATCAGCTCAGGGCGGAGATACGCGACGACGGACGTGGCTTCGCGGCGAATGGCGGCGACTCGGCGCCGACTACGAATGGACATGGCTTGGAGAATATGCGCCGGCGGGCGGCTCAGGTCGGCGGCCAGGTCAGTATTGATTCCGCGCCGGGATGCGGGGTCGCAATCAAGCTGATGATTCCGCTCAAAAGGCAGTAGCATAGCTATGCTATTGTGGCTGCCCTTTTCATGTGCGATATGAACTCACGTTGTGCTCCACAAAATTTCTTCCTGTAAATATTTCGGGGCTGTTGGCCACGACCGTCTGTGGAGTGCTGCGGCTCGACGCAGCTTTCCGTTCGGCGCTGGCCAGTTCAAGGGAACTCGAAGCTCTCAGCAGCGAACGGAAAGCTGCGTCGAGCCGCAGCACTCCACATTGCAGATTGCTTATGACACCAACAGACGCTGAGCGACAATCGAATGAGCCGATCCTTGTGGCGATCGTCGAAGACGACCGCGCGACGCGCGACGGCCTCGCCATGCTCATCAACGGCACGCCCGGCTACGTTTGCGTCGGCGCGTTCCCCTCGGTGGAAGAGGCGCTGCGGTTGATCGACCAGCGCCTCCCTGAGGTCTTGCTCCTGGACATTCAATTGCCTGGGATGCCGGGTTCCGAAGGGGTCAGGGTTTTTCGGGAAAAGTTCCCACCAATTGAGATCGTCATGCTGACGGTGCTCGCCGAACAGGACAAAGTCTTCGAATCCATCTGCAACGGCGCTTGCGGCTACTTGCTGAAGGAGACGCCGCCCGCGAAGCTGCTCGAAGCCATCCGCGAGGCGCGCAATGGCGGCGCTCCGATGTCGCCCGAAATCGCGCGCAAAGTGGTCAAGTTGTTTCAGCAGACCGGCCCGCCGGAGAAATTCGATCAACAACTCACGCCGCAGGAAGCGCGCCTGCTCAAACTGCTGGCTGAAGGATACAGCTACGCGCGCGCCGCCGAGCAGCTTAAGATCAGCGTCAATACCGTCCGCGATTACATACGCAGCATCTACGACAAGCTCCACGTCCATTCCAAATCCGAAGCCGTCAGTAAAGCCCTCCGCAACCGGCTCATCTATTAGGCGCGGCGGATAAGCCAAGATTTTGGCCCCCGCTCCAAAACAAAAACACATCAATATGCTATGCCGCTGGCAACGCCCTCAGCGCATGATCAGGGAGCTTTTCACAAACCATTATTGTTCAAGGAGGAAAAGATATGCGTTCTGCGAGACAGCTTCCGGCGCTCTTACTCTGCCTGTTTTCATTCCTGCCATCTGTTTTTGCGCAAGAGACTCAATCGGCGGCTACGATCTCAAAAGAAGTAACAATCGTCATCGAACAGCAGCGAGTGCGCTTCACCGTGCGCTCAACCGTCGAGCAGATGCAATTGCAGGTCTTTAACCAGTCGGGCGAAGTGGTTTATGACAGCGGCGTGGTCGCTCAGCCGGAAATCAATTGGCGCTTGCAGAACGGCGCCGGCGAAGATCTCAAAAACGGCCTCTACGCCTACACACTCTCGATCAAAGAGGCCGGGGCGGAGGCGACGCGGATTCGGCGCGGCCATTTCATCGTTGATCGAGCCAAAGACCGCGATGGCGCAGATAAGCTGTGGATTACCAGTCAGGATGATGGCGGCGTCGGCACGGAACTGACCGTGGCCAGAGACGACAATGCCACGGTAGCCGGGGTAGTCATCGGCAGCGAACGAACCGTCGAACGGCGACAGGAGAGAACGAGCCGCGATGGCAGCGGTCGCGGGGTTGAGCCAGAGGATCGGGAGCAGGCGGAGGCAAACAAGGTCGCGCGGATGGCAGCGGCGGGAACGGTGGGGCAAATTGCCAAATTCACCTCCGCGACAGATATTGGCGACTCGGTTATACGCGAGGTGAATGGCAGGGTCGGCGTCGGGACGACCAATCCCAGTCACCAGTTAAGCCTCGGACTCGGCCCAAGTTGGACTTCAAATGGTTGGGGTGGGGCGCTGGCGCTTGAAAACGCCTCCGCCATCGGTTGGAAGTCGAATGTGGCGGGGAACAGATTTGGGATCGGTCAAACCAACGGTGGGCTGCTTTTCTTCCGCTCGGCCAGCGATCCGGGAACGACGGGCTTCCCAGCGAACTATGATCTCGTTATCAACGACTCCGGCAACGTCGGCATTGGGACGGCTAACCCAGGAGTGAAGCTGGAGGTGGTAAGCAATAACTCTAGTGCCGTGCTTGGAACTTCTACATCACCCAATAGCAATGGTGTGATTGGAGTAGCTAACAATGGAACCAGCGCGTTCGGCGTGCGCGGCAGCAGTACTTCTGGGTTGGGCGTGGTGGGCATTAGTACTTCTGGGTACGGCGTGCGCGGCGTAAGTACTTCTGGGTACGGCGTGAATGGCGCCTCTAGCACCGGCTTTGCCGGCTACTTCGAGGGGAAACTTGCTGTTTCCAGCAACACGCAAAGTGGTGGTGACAACACGGCGTCTTTTGCGGCAACCGGAATCGGCCCCTGGCAAAGCCATATCCATTATGGGACTACTGGCGACTGGTTTATTCGTTCGGCGGCCACCGCCGGCAAGGTAGTCCTGCAGGATACCGGCGGCAACGTCGGCATCGGGACGGCGAATCCGGTGACCAAGTTGCATGTCGATGGTTCTGGACAGGTCGAGGCGACGATCAGGAGTTTCAACGAGCGCGCGATTCTAGCCCTGAGTAATCGCCTCAGCGCGAACTACTACACCTGGACGCTTGAAAGCGGCGTGCGCGGCGTGCCCAGCTTGTTCGGCATTTACAACCGCGCGGTAGGCAGGTCCGGGCTGGAGATAGACGGCAGCCTTCAGGTAACGGTGCGCTCACTGAGGCTCGACGGCGGCGCCGACCTCGCGGAGAACTTCGATGTGCGCACGGAAACCGGCGCAGCCAGCGCTTCAGGGCCGGCAGGGGCGCCAAAGGCGTTGGAGATGGCTGGGATGGTCGTCTCGATTGACCCGCAAAACCCCGGCAAGCTCCGAGTCAGCAGCCGCGCTTACGACCGCCGCGTGGCCGGCATCATCAGCGGGGCCGGCGGAGTCAAACCCGGCATGGTGATGGGGCAAGAGGACACGCTGGCCGATGGCAAACACCCTGTCGCTTTGAGCGGGCGCGTCTACGTCTGGGCGGACGCCACACGCCACGCTATCAAACCGGGCGATCTGCTGACCACTTCAGCCACGCCCGGCCACGCGATGAAAGCCGCCAACCCACAGCGCGCCCAGGGCGCGATCATCGGTAAGGCGATGACCGGTCTGAAGTCGGGTAAAGGCCTGGTACTGGCGCTCATCACCTTGCAGTAGAAAACTTCGGAAGGGAATGAGGGATGTCATGAGACGAATTAAGAGATTCATCCTATGGCGTAAGACGCCGCTGTGTCTCCTGGCTGGTCTTTGCGTAGCGCCGTTCTGGCTGGCCGCCGCGCAATCAGGGCAACGTCCCGAAGGAAACATCCCAGGCGTCCCGGCGGGCTACACGATCATTGAGGGCGACATCCAGATGCCGATCGTCCCCCTCAGCTCGTTGCGGGGGATGTCGCCCCAAACAGCCTACTACGGTGGGCTCTGGTATAACGGGATTATCCCTTTCCGGTTTGAACCTACCTGTGCGGCGACTTCCAACTGCGCTGGCGCGCCGACGAGCGGTTGCGTCTCGGCCGCCAATCAGACTGTCATGCTCAATGCCATGGCGGTCCTCGAAGCGGTGGCGAACGTGGACTTTCGGCAGTGCGCTAACAACAATTGCGGCCGCGGCAACCACATTCTCATCCGGGATTCGACCAATGACACGACTGCCGGCCCAGGCAACACCTGCCAGAATGTTTCCGCCAACAACTCTCCAGTCGGCGTGCAAGGGGGGCAGCAGATCATCAATAGTGTCCTTGCGGCGAATGTGCATGATTTCGGGGCCGAACTATGCATCGCCCCAAAAATGATGACAATGACCGAGAGAATATGATAGAGAGTCGGCCGCGCCTCGAACGTGGCGCAGAGAG
>Ga0187892_10002605_pt1 | contig 35383 bp, 26 predicted proteins | sample MA1701073metaG_FD_139345 | JGI IMG/M metagenome (GOLD analysis project Ga0187892, IMG submission 139345) | Bio-ooze microbial communities from a basaltic lava cave in the Kipuka Kanohina Cave System on the Island of Hawaii, USA - MA170107-3 metaG ... | reverse complement strand
CGCGGAAGCTCTCGCCCCGCCTACCACCCAGAATAACTTCGCGGCCTTCGGCTTGCAGACGATTGATTTCGAGAAATTCGCTTTTCAATTCGGCGGGCGCGTCGAACGCAATGCTTATTCGCCCGTCGGTTTGCGGGATCGTTCGTTCACGGGCTTTTCCGGCTCGGCGGGAATTCGTGTGGGTCTCGGTGGCAATAACGTTTTTGTGGCCAACTACACGAGCAGCTACCGCGCGCCCGCGCTGGAAGAGCTGTATAACAACGGCCCGCATCCGGGCAACCTGACTTTCGAGATCGGCGACCCGAATTTGAACCGTGAGCGCGGCGACGGCATTGACCTGTCGTTGCGTCACAACTCTGGCCGGGTGCGCGCCGAAGCCAATTTCTTCTATTACAACCTCCGTGATTTCGTTTTTCTGGCGCCGACCGGGAACATCGAAGACGGCTTGATCGAGGCGAATTACGCGCAGGGCAACAGTCGCTTCACCGGCGTCGAGGCGCGCTTTGACGTCGGGCTGACCGGGAACATCTGGCTGCTGTCGAGCATGGATTACGTCAACGCGGAATTGAAGGACGGCCCGCCGCTGCCGCGCGTCCCGCCGCTGCGCGGGCGCGTCGGCTTCGAAGCTTTCGCCAAAGGCTTCCGCTTCAATCCCGAAGTCGTGATGGCTCGCGACCAGGATCGCACCTTCACGACCGAGGATCGCACCGCCGGTTACGCGACGGTCAACCTGAACGCTTCGTACACGCTGACGCGCAAGCATTACGCGCACATCTTCTCGGTCAACGCCTTCAACCTGAATGACAAGCTGTATCGCAACCACCTGTCGTTCATCAAAGAGTTCGCGCCGGAAATCGGGCGCGGCGTGCGGGTGGTCTACACGCTACGGTTCTTCTGAAATCCGATTCGTTAGTGATCACACCGGGCGCGGCGGCGACGAGCTTGCCGCGCCCAGTTATTTATGAGTGGGACAATTTGCCAAATTGTCCCACGAAATGCGCGGTTCTAAACCGATCCAAAGCGCGAGGGCGCTCATTGTCAAATCCCAGCCGTTAAGCCGCCGCCAACAGCCACTCATTACAAAACGGTCGCGCCCGCGACCGGTCTTCCCTTAACTTGCCGCATTCACGAACGAAGCTTTGGATTTTGTCACGACGCCCGAACCTGGCGGTCTTCGGATTCGACCAATGAGACAAGCTGCCGAAATTTCCAGGAATGCTAATTCACCGCGCCGCCGCTTTTTACTGCCGGCGTCCATTCGGGGCGCGGGCGCGGCGCTGATGCATCAACAATGCTGGCTGTGGGGGCAGGACGTGAAGCGCCCGTCGTCCAACGCGCTGCTGGATTACGGTTTCACGCGGCATCGCGCGCCGGAGGAAGAAGTCGCGCGCGGCTGCACGGGTTATCAACTGCGATTGCCGAGAGGGCGCGTCGTCGTGTTGTGGGGCTTCGGGATGTTTTACGGCGACCGCGCGCTGGGCGGAATGTACCTGAAGCGCTACGGCTTCTGGCCCAAGCTGCTCGACGAACCCCGTCTGCGACTGCCCATCTGGAAATCCGAGCAGTTGCCGAAGACGCGCAACGCGCGCACGCCGGAAGAATGGCGGCGGAAAATCAAATTGCTGATCGCCGCGATGAAATGGATCGGCGGGTATGAGGAATGGGTCATCGAATCGCGCGGGATGAATTACCGCCGCCGCTGCCTGATCGAATGGAAGCAGGAAGCCTGCCAGGCGAAGCAGATGGCGGCGGAATGGCGGGCGCTGGCCGCGCGCTGCGAAACGCTTTTGAAGGAGCAATGAATGGCAAATTCATGACCACATCCCGGAGATATCCATGACAAACCAATCTTTTCTCGAACGAATGGGCGTCGCCGCGACGACGGCCTGCGCCGTGCATTGCGCGGTGACGCCATTTTTGGCGTTGCTGCCGCTGGCGGGTTTGACCGTGCTGGCCGACGAGCGGGTCGAGTGGGCGCTCATCGGCGCGTCGCTCGCGCTCGGATCGCTCAATTTGATTCCCGATTACCTCCGCCATCATCGCCGCGCCAGGCCGCTGACAATTTTTGCGCTGGGTTTTGCGTTGGCGCTGGCGGCGCGGCTCTGGTTTGAGGAGGAACTGCGGATTGGAACGCCGCTGGCCGTCGCCGGGTCCGGGGCCATCCTGGCGGCGTATTGGATCAATCGCAGTTTGTGCCGCGCTTGTCAGGCTTGTCAGGCAGCGGCCTGAGCCACCCTTCCCGCACGCAACTCTTTCGGTCCCGCCGTTCATCGTCACTTCACGGCAACTGATCAAATAATCGCGGCGGTTGATGACAAAGTTGCTGACCGCATCTGCCCGCCTTTCTATGCTGTCCCATCAAGCGCACTCCACCGCTAAACCGGAAAGGGATTCATGAAATTAAAACGCGGGCTATTTTTGCTGCACCGCTGGTTGGGCATTCCGCTTTGCCTGCTGTTCTTGCTGTGGTTCGCGTCGGGAATCGTGATGATGTACACGCGATTGCCGGCGCTGGACGCGAAAGAACGGCTGGCCGGGATGCGGCCGATTAACGCCGCTCTGGTCAAAATCTCGCCGGAGGAGGCCTGCGCGAAAGCGTCGTTGACCGAAGCGCCGCGCCGCGTGCGGCTGGCGATGCGGCGGGATCGCCCCGTTTATTTCATTTTGCCGAAGGGCCAAAAATGGCTGGGCGTTTACGCCGACGACGGTTCGGCGCTGCCGCTCGCGACTGAATCGGAAGCCGCGCGCATCGCGCAACAGTACCTCGACGCGCCCACCGAGCCGCGGTTCGTAGCGACGCTTCCCGCGATTGATCAGTGGACGCTCAGCAACAGCCTGAACCTGCATCGCCCGCTCCATAAATTCGCCTTCCACGACGAAGCCGCCACCGAAATCTACGTCTCGCAAATCACCGGCGAAGTGATGGTCAAGACCACGCGGCGCGAACGACTGCTCGGCTATCTGGGGACGATTACGCATTACGGCGAATTCCTTTTCATCCGCGAACACGTCGCCGCCTGGCGGCAGATGATGATCTGGCTGGCGGTGGCGGGAACCGCGCTGGCATTGACCGGAATCATCGCGGGCGTCATGCGTTACCGGCGGCGCGGTTACCGGATGGGAGACGGCAGCGTCGTCAAAAGCCCTTACCGCGGATGGATGAAATGGCATCACGTCGGCGGGCTGATCTTCGGCGTGATGACGCTGACGTGGATTGTCAGCGGGATGCTATATCTGAATCCGACCGGCTCGCGCAATCCGAGCGCGCTCGACACCCAAACGACGATGTCGCCTTACAACGTCGGCGGCGTGCGCGCCAGCAACTCACCGACCGCGCGACAATCGGCGGCCTTCAGCGGCGGGGCGCTCGAACCCGCGCTCTTTAAGCTGGATGCGGGCGCGGCGCTGAAACAAATCACGGCGTCTGCGCCGATCCGGGAAATCGAACTGCTGCGCTTCGACGGGCGACCCTACTACCTTTGCTGGGCCGATCCGTACGCAAGCTGGCTGGTCGCCGCCGACAGCGCCGAGTCTCTGCGCACGCATTTCGACCAAAGCGCGTTGCTCACCAAAGCTCAGCAGGCCGTGCCCGAAGGCCGCATCGTCGAAACAACCATGCTCACCGATTACGATCTTTATTACATGGCCATCGGCTCCGTCGCGCCGCGCCGCTTGCCGATGCTGCGCGTCAAGTTCGACGACCCCGAGAAAACCTGGCTCTACATTGACCCGCATACGGGCGGCATCGCGCGCCGTTATGACAGCTACGGGCGCGGCTGGCGTTTCGTGATGAACGGGCTGCACACCTGGGATTTTCTGCGTTATCGCCCGCTCTGGGACGTAGTGATGCTGGCGCTCTGCGCTGGCGGCGCGATCCTCAGCGGCAGCGCAATCGTTTTGAGCCTGCGGCGATTGGGAATCCTGAAGCCCGCCAAATCCAACAACCAACGAAAGAGAGAAAAAGAAGATGTTTCTGAAAAAGTCGAAGAAGTCGTTGCTTGATCTTCCATTGATTATGTCGCTTTTATTTGCCGCTTCTCCGGTGGTTGCTCAACAGGCGGACAGCAACAACTCAACGCCGCCCGCCGCGACCGAAGAGCGCAAGCTGCCGAAGATCGTGGACGAAGTGGTCATCACGGCTTCCGGGCGCGAGGAATCGTTGAGCCAGCTTTCCGCCACCGTGCAGGTGTTTGACCGCGAACGCATCGAGAACTCAACCGCCGCGACCATCACGCAATTTCTCTCAGACAACGGCATCGCCTTCTTTTCGACGTGGACGCCGGGGCAGACCTCAATAAATCTTCGCGGAGCGGCCAGCGACGGGCAGGGGCGCGATTTCCGCTCGCAGGTCGTAGTGCTGATCAACGGGCGGCGCGCGGGCACGGCCAACGTCTCAAAGCTCTCGCTGCCGGACATCGAGCGGATAGAAATCCTGCGCGGCCCGGCGTCGTTGATCTACGGCTCGCAGGCGCTGGGCGGCGTCATCAACTTAATTACGAAGGACGGCCTGAGCGGGGAAGGCGTCTTTCTGCGCGTGTCCGGTGGGTCGTTCGGTGAGATCAATTCGACGGCGCAATACGGTTTCAGCCACGGCGCGTTCGATTACTTCTTCAGCCTGCACGGCGGACGGCGCGGTGATTACGAGTCGGGCGGCGATTCGCCGCAGAAGATGCTCAACACCGGGTATCGGCAATACGGTGGCTTATTCGCGCTGGGCTTCAATCCAGACAAAAATCAGCGCCTGGAATTCACGATGCGGCAGGACGGCATTTACGATGCGGGCTTTCGCGGCTCATCCTGGGACACCGACAACAAGGAGAACCGCTGGAATCAATCCTTCGAGGGATCGTATCGCCTCAACTCCGACGACAAACGCTGGGGCTTGAATTCGCGTTATTACTATTTCAAGGACATTGACGACTTCCGCTGGGGCGCCGAAGTGGTGCGCAACGCGGCGGGCAATCCCGCGCCGGGTTATGACATTGACGATAATTACCGCCGCAACACCGGACACGGATTCCGCGTCAATTCCAACCTGGGCTTTTTCAAGGGTAACACGTTGCTCGCTGGCTTCGATCAAGAGTGGTGGAAGTTGGATAACCGGCGACTGCGTGTCCCGCGTCCCGGCGCGGCCAACACTCAGGTCGCGCCCTTCGATGTCAACTCGGCCAGCCGCAACACCGGCTTTTACTTTGAAGACGCGCAGCGCTTCGCCGAAGGGCGCGTCACGGTGCGCGGCGGAGCGCGCTTCGATTTCGGGCGTCACACGATCAAGCCGACGCCTAACCTGACGACGTTGCTCGAACGCGCGCAGAACTACGACGCGGTGACGTATCGCGCCGGAGCGTCGGCGAGAGCCGCCGAATGGCTGACGCTGAAATTCAACACCGGGACGGGCTTTCGCGCGCCGACGCCGGTCGAACTGGCCTCGGAGTTCAACACGGTGCTGGGCGGGCAGATCATCGGCAATCCTGACTTGAAACCGGAACGCACGATCAGTTACGACGCGGGCGCGATGTTCGCCAAAGGCCGCGTCTGGCTCGACGCGACCGTCTTCTGGAACGACCTGAAAGACCGCATCGGCACGGTCGCGCTGACGGCGCAGCGCAGCCAATACGTCAATCGCAACAAGTCGCAGGTCGCGGGACTCGAACTGCAATCGCAGCTTGGCCTCGGCTCCGTCGCGCGGAAGGTCGCGTTTAGCTTGAGCGCGAACGGCGTCTATCACTGGCGCTTCCGCGATCTGGACGCGGCGGCGCGCAACCTGAACACCGACCACATCGAACGCATGTACAAGTATCAGGGCGCGACGCGGCTGACGGCGACGGCTTCGCGCTGGTCCGCGTCGCTCGGCGGAGTTCTGTTTGGGCCGATGTATTACGAATCGGAAGAGAACCTGCTGATTCCGCAGGGCGAGCCGTTCCGCACCTTCATTCACGGCAAGAACACGTTCTGGCTGGCTGATGCGAATTTTCGTTACAAGCTGACGAAGCGGTTCACGGTCTGGACGGCGGTCAACAATCTGCTCGACGTCAATCGGCACCCGATCTTCATCGCGCTCAACCGCGCGCCGATTACCGCGGACACGCGATTTTCCAACGGCGGCGTGGGCAACAGCCTGCCCGGGCGGCAGCTCGTGATCGGGATGGATTTCAGAATACAGAAGTAATGACGCGAACGATTCGCGGCGAAAGTTGAAAATTAGTTGGCAGGAAAAAACGCCTCATCCCACCCGTTATGAACCGGCGCGGACGACCGGTTTTCAATGAATGGACTTCGTCGGCGGGCAAGCGGCGAGATAGCGGAGTTGGGCGGAAACCGAGCCTGACGGCGCTCTCACCCGAAAAAACAAACCGTTCATTTCCACTCAGCGCAATTGATGGAGAGAGGCTTGCTGCTCTCCGCCTTTCTTCCTACACTGCAAGGCGTCCGTTTATAAACCAATACTGGTAATGTTCAAGGATTGAACCTGATGTCTAATATCGCTACTGCTATAAGCCGCGAAAAACGCGACTGTCCTCATCCGCAGTCGCACGCGCCGATTACGTCCGTACTTGGCCTCCATCACGAACACCACCACCACGACGGCCATGGCCATCACGGCCATTCCGATTCACACCGCCCGCGCCAGCGGCGCGCGCTCTGGCTTTGCCTGATCTTGACGCTGATTATGATGTTGATCGAGATCGCCGCCGGGTGGATCAGCGGCAGCCTGATGCTGACGAGCGACGCCGCGCACATGTTCTCGCATGTGGCGGCGCTGGGCGTCAGCCTGATGGCGATTAAGCTGGCGCATCGCGAATGCGGCGACCATCTGCCTTACGGCTTGTACCGGTTGGAAGTGCTGGCGGCGCTTCTGAACGGGCTGGGGCTGGCGGGCTTCAGCATGTGGATAGTCTACGAGGGCGTTGACCGGCTGCTGCATCCGGTCTCGATCTCCGGCCACGAACTGTTGGTAGTGGCGGTGTTGGGGCTGGGCGTCAACGTGGTGACGGCGGTCATTCTGTTTCGCGCCGGGCTGGAGGATTTGAACACCAAGGGCGCGTGGCTGCACATGCTGGCCGACGGCGTTTCATCCGTGGTCGTAGTCATCGGCGCAATTATCATCGTCTTCACCGGCTGGCGGGCGATTGACCCGCTGCTCAGCATCCTGGTCGCGCTGGTGGTAGGCAAATGGGCCTGGGGCTTGTTGCGCGACGCCGTGAAAATCCTGCTCGAACGCAAACCAGATCACATCAACCTGGCGGAGTTGGAAGGCCACCTGCTCCGCGAGTTCCCTGAAATCCGCGACGTTCACGACCTGCATGTCTGGGAGATCACGTCGCACTATCTTTGCCTGTCGGCGCACGTTGTGCTCGACGATGTGCGCTTGAGCGAAACCCGGCGCCTGCGCTCCGCCGTTGCCGATCATTTGCGAAATCATTTCGGCATCGGACACGCGGTGATTCAGTTCGAGTGCTGATTCAGCGCAGCAGGCTCTCAAACGCGATGACCAGAATCATTGCGCCCATCCCCAGACAGATGCTGACGCCCTGGCCGATCTGCCGGTGCAGTTGCGGTTCCCGGTGCAGTTCGGGAATCAAGTCGGAAGCCGCGATGTAAATGAACCCGCCCGCCGCCACCGGTAGCAGGTAGATCACGCCATCACCCGCCAGCGCGCCGAACAGCAGCGTGCAACCAGCGCCGGGCAGCGCCGTCAAGGCGCATAGAAAGTTCAGCCACGCGGCGCGGCGCGGCGTGTAGCCGCCATACACCAGCGTGCCCACATCGCCGACCTCCTGCGGAATTTCGTGCGCGATGATGGCCAGCGTCGTCGCCCATCCGGCCGTCGGCGCAACCAGAAAGCTCGATGCGATGATCGCTCCGTCAATGAAGTTATGCACCGCGTCGCCAATCAGGTTCATTTGCGCCAGCGGCTTGGTCGTGGCGTCGGCCAGCCGGTGGTCGTGCCGCCATTGCACGACTTTTTCCAGCACGAAAAACAACACAATGCCCAGCAGCGTCAGACTGGAAACCAGCGTCGGCGATTTCGTCCCCTCGATCGCTTCCGGCAGCAGATGGATGAACGCATCGCCCAACAGCACACCGACCGCCAGGCTGACCAGATAGGTCAGGCCTCGTGCCAGATATTTTTGCGGCAGCAGCAAGGCCGCCGCTCCTACCAACGAAAGCAGCGCGATCAAGAGCGCCGCGCCCAAGGCCGAAATCCAAACTGTCATCACCATTTTCCTTTATCGCGGCGTTGCGCCCGTGCATCCGTTAAGCGCCGATGCGCGGACGTTCCCCAGCAAAGCTGAAGTCGTTTGTGCAATGGCCGAGGTTAATCGCGGCGGCAATTTTGCGGAATCGTTTTTCAATGAACTGTCGCGAATGTTGGCTTGAGTGGCGGAAATTCGCGCACAGGCGGCCGGTCGCCTTTGCATCCATGTTTTCTTACATTCTTCAGCGATTCATTTTTCTCTCACACATTTTTCTGTCTATTCAATGCGATCAATAGACAGAAAAATGTGTGAGAGAAAAATGTCAAAGGACTTTGTTTACGCTGTACTGAGCATGCGAACGCCGGCTCTTTCATTTCCATTCATTGTGGCGTAGCGGGCATTGATCCTGTTTTCCCCGCGTTTGATTGCAAATCCGTCGCGCGAAAAACGGAGCGATGCTAGGTTTGGGCGGCTTGGCAAGCCTTGCGGCTTCCAGGCACGAGAGGAGGCGTCGCGGCTAACTGTGTTCCTGGAAACAAAACGAAAAACCATTGGGCAAGTCCTGGTCTGCGTGGGTTGCTGTTGCGGTCGAGTGGATCGCGGCAAGCCGCCCGTGCCCGTGGATTGGCTCAAAGGCGAATGGAAGGCGCGCAAGCTCCTGAAGACGATTCAACTGACGATCAGCGGCTGCCTGGGGCCGTGCGATCTGGTCAACGTAGTCTGCATCGTCATGCCGGAGCGCACGGTCTGGCTGGGCGGACTGAACGAACAAAAACATTTTGACGCTTTGCTGGGATGGGCCTCGCAATCGGTCGCGGCGAACAAACTCGCGCCGCTGCCCGCATTGCTCGCCACCCTGGAGTTTGAACGATTCGCAAGGGCGGCGGCCTTCGCCGGCGCAATCGGGGCCGGCGCAATCGGGGATTGATCGGAGATCGAGATGAACATCAATTTCGGCGGGCCGCTCGGCCAGCGAACCAAAAACGATCCGCAGGTCATCGGCCGCATCAAGGGCTGGGTCGCGGAAAGTTTTCAACTGGCGGAAGACGTGGCCGTGATGGTCACCGAACTGCGCTGCACGGAAGAAGGCTGTCCGCCGATTGAAACCGTCATCGCAATTCTCGACACGCCCGGCCAACCGCGCCAACACAAAGTTTATAAACCGATGGCGGAAGTCACCGCCGAAGACGTCGCCGCCGCCGCGAATGGCGAAGGCGAACATCATCACGAACATTGAGGAAACGAAGCAATGACTGAAACGAACGGAACCACTGAAACCAGAGTGCCGGTCACCGTGCTGACCGGCTTTCTCGGTTCGGGCAAGACGACCTTGCTCAACCGCATCCTGACCGAGCAGCACGGCAAGCGCATCGCCGTCATCGAGAATGAATTCGGCGAGATCGGCGTGGATCAGGAGCTGGTCATCAACGCCGAGGAAGAAGTTTTCGAGATGAACAACGGCTGCATCTGCTGCACGGTGCGCGGCGACCTGATCCGCATCCTCGGCAATCTGATGAAGCGCAAGGACAAGTTCGATTACATCATGGTCGAAACCACCGGCCTGGCCGATCCCGGCCCCGTCGCGCAGACCTTCTTCGTGGACGAGGAGATGCAGTCGAAGGTGGCGCTCGACGGCGTGGTCACGCTCGTTGACGCCAAACACATCTGGCAGCACATTGACACCAGCGACGAGGCGAAAGAACAGGTCGCCTTCGCCGACGTGATCCTGCTCAACAAGACCGACCTGGTCCCGCCCGAAGAACTGGACAAGCTCGAAGCCCGCATCAAGGCGATGAACTCGGCGGCCAGAATCTACCGAACCAGAGACGCCGTCGTTGATCTCGACCGCGTGCTCAACCTGGGCGGCTTCAACCTTGATCGCGCGCTGGAAGTAGACCCGAAGTTCCTGGAGCCGGAGTACCCCTTCGAGTGGGCGGGCGTTTACGAACTCGGCGAAGGGCAGTACGAATTCGCGCTGCAGCCCGGGCCGGATGAAACGATGAACGCCGCGCTGCTGCCGCTCGAAGACTCCTCGCCCGAATCGCTCGAGGCCGTCAAGATGGACGCGGCGCTGGCTTTTTCAGACGACGAGTTCGATCTGGATTGCGGCGAGTTTTTCGCGCCCGGCAAACAGCTCTGGCAGTTGAAGCTGGGCGGGCGCGCCGTCAGGTTCGCGGTCAGGATCACGCAGCCGGGGGCCTACGCGCTCTTCACCGAACACAAGCCGGTTGAGTTCCAGGCTGAACTGCGCGATGCCGGCAGCGCGCTCACGCCCGTCGTGCAGCACGAATACAAACCCGACCACGAACACGACGACGAAGTCACCTCGGTGGGCATCAACGTCGCGGGCGACCTCGACGACAAGAAGCTCAACGCCTGGCTGGGCAATCTGCTGCAAACCAAAGGCACGGATATTTTCAGAATGAAGGGCGTGCTTTCGATCAAGAACAACCCGAACCGCTTCGTCTTTCAGGGCGTGCATATGCTCTTTGACGGCAGGCCGGATCGCCTCTGGGGAATGGAGCCGCGTCACAATTCATTGATTTTCATCGGGCGCAATCTGAATCGCGCCGAACTCAACGAGGAATTTAGGAAATGTCTGGCATAGCGACTCAAACGCCCGCAAAGATGACAGCGCTCGCGCCGGTGTGGAATGGGGAGATTGACGGCCACGTCATCGCGCTCGAATGGTCGCCGACGGGCAGGAAGCTGGCGGCGGCTTCGGTCGAAGGGCCGATCACGATCTTCGAGGCCGAAGGCGCGGCGCAATTGACGTTGCCCGGCCATCGCTTCGGCGCCTCGGCTTTGGCGTGGAGCAGCGACGGCCAACACCTTGCGAGCGGCGGGCAGGACGGCAAAGTCATTCTGTGGGACGTGGCCACGCGCCAGCCGCAACACACGCTCGACGGAGGTTCGGCCTGGGTGGAACACCTGGCGTGGAACCCGCTCGGCGGCCAGAAGGGGACGCCGCATCTGCTGGCTTCGGCGGCGGGCAAGAAGATGAAGTTGTGGAACGCCGACGGCGCGCTCGTCCGCGAATACGAAGACCACGCCAGCACTATCGCCTCGATAGCCTGGAAACCCGCGTCGCAATTTTTGACGACGGCGTCTTACAGCCGTCTGGCGATTTACACGACGGCGCTGGAAAAGGCGCAGCGGCAGTTCGAATGGAAAGGCTCGATCCTGAAAATTGCCTGGAGTCCGAACGGCAAGTACGTGGCGACAGGCGATCAGGACTCGACCGTCCACTTCTGGTTCGAGAAAACGGGCAAGGATCTGCAGATGTGGGGCTACCCGACGAAGGTGCGCGAATTGTCATGGGACGCAACGAGCCGCTACCTGGCGACAGGCGGCGGCGCTGACGTGACGATATGGGACTGCTTGAAAAGTCCCGAAGGCTCGAAGCCGATGACGCTGCGCGGGCACGAGAAGTTTCTCAGCGCCCTCGCGTTTCAACACCGAGGGCAGTTGCTGGCTTCGGCGGGACAGGACGGCCGCGTCATCGTTTGGCAGCCGTATAAAGACACGAAGGCGCGCGCGGGAGTAGCTTTCCATTCCGGCGTCTCGCAACTGGCCTGGTCGCCGGATGACGAGCGGCTCGCGGCGGGGACTGAAAGCGGCGTGCTGGCTGTTTTCGCGCGGCCTTGAGATTTAAGGTAGGACAAGATGCCATCTTGTCCTACCCTTTCAAACTCAGCCATTCAATCAAACCCATCAACCACTGGCCGACATAATCAAACTGCTCACTAATTTTTGATTGTCCACCTCGGCAAAATCGCTACACTCCCGCCCGTGAGCTCAGCCCCATACTCACAATCATCAACCTGGCTGAGGCTGTATCGGAGGTCAAAAATGCTGGAGAAAACCGGGAAAGATAAATTGAGAATCGTGATCGCGGACGACGAACGCCCGGCGCGCGCCTTCCTCGCGGGCGCGCTGCGCGGGTTCGCGGATGTCGAAATCGTCGGAGAAGCAACGGACGGCGCGGAAGCCATCCGCCTGATCGAAGAGACGCGGCCCGATCTGGCGTTGCTCGATCTGCACATGCCGGAAGTGGACGGGCTGAACGTGGCGCGGCTGGTGCGCAAGGACTGTTTGCCGCTCGTCGCCTTCGTCACGGCGTATGACGAGCATGCCGTGCGCGCGTTTGAATTGAGTGCGATTGATTACCTGCTCAAACCGGTGGAGCGAGCGCGGCTGCGCGAAACGCTCGATCGCGCCTGGCTCCTGCTTGGGGGTGAGGAAGCGCCTGTTGCCGCCGCCGAACGGCTCGACGCCGCGGTCGCGGAATATGAAGCCGAGACGCGCCCGCCTTACCTGGAACGCCTGCCGATCCGCCAGCGCGAAGAGATCACCCTCCTGCCCGTGAATGAAATCGCCGCCGTCGTGGCCGAAGGCGAACTGCTGCACGTCACGACGATTCACAACGAACGTCACACATTTCGTTACCGCTTGAAGGATTTGGAAGCGCGGCTCGACCCTGTGCGGTTTGTGCGGCTGGGGCGCGGCGCGCTGGCTAACCGGGAAATGATTCGCTGCGTCGCCGCGCTGCCGAACGGCAATTACACCGTGACGATGAGCAACGATCAACGGCTGGACGTCAGCCGGATGCAATCGCGCGTACTGCGGGAAGAAATGCTGCGGCTGTGATCCTGATTGCTCTCAAATAACAAGGGCCGCCGGAAGCGAACGCTCCCGGCGGCCCTTTTCGCCGTCAGCGGCCAAGCCGCCGCGGCCGGTTGTGGTGTTATTTGTTATAGGCCACGCTCGTGGGTGTGTGCTGCGCCGGTTCGCACGGATCAAGCACTGTCACGCGCAGGTAGCCCTTTTGATATTGCTCAAGCACCGGCGTGAACGCCGCTCGCGAGGAAACAGGCATGGCGCCGACCGATTCGTTGCGCAGCGCCATCCCACGACTGGCGAGCATCTGCTTCATCTCGGCGCCGGCGCACGATGAGCCGCGCGTTTTGAGCAGCATCCGGTCGAGCGTCGGACGCAAGTCGCCGATACTCGTTCCGCGCCAGGTAGCAACGGTGAAGCTCCGCGCGTCAGCCTTTTCATAAACGCGAATCTCTGTCGCTTTTGGGGCTTCGACAATCACGGTGTACATCCGGCTCGTGGCCCGATCGGTGGTTAGTTTGTCCATCCCGCGCAGGACGTCTTCGGTCGTGCCGTAGAAGGTGTGAACCTCCACGCCTTTTGAATGACAGCCCGCGGGCACGGGTGTAGGTTGTGGTTTCGGCCTTTGCGCCTGGGCGACAGTCCCGGTTTGAAGCAGGGCCGCAAAACCGCTCAGCAAAGCCAGACACAGAACGAATATTGTTCGTTTCATCTAAAACCTCCTCGTTTCTTCCAGGTTGGAAAGGAGGCTCCCAGTGAACTACCGGCAATCAGCGCCGGGTCCGCCGGGAGCCGTTGCTGTCGCGACGCCACGCACTTTCGCTTAAGCCGGCGAGAGCGGCAATCACTTTGTCATCAATCGCTGGTTTGATTCGGCGAACGGCGCGCTTCGTCTAATGATCGGATTCCGTGTGTCGGTAGCCCGACCGTGAGGGAGGGCTTGAGACTGCGAGTCCAAGCCCTCCCTCACGGTCGGGCTACCGACACTGCTGACCTTCAGCTTTCCCCTGTAATCCGACTGCTCATCTGCCGCTGCCTGCAGTTCATTGCAAACTTGTGGTTCGTTTCATCTCCTTTCGCCAGAATTCCCGCGCACCAATCTCAATCAACAGGGAAACAGTAAACGGGAGGGAAAAGCCTTGAAACAACGAACATCATTTACCCGGATTGCTCTTACGCTGCTTTGCGCAATGGCGAGCATCGCATCCATCGCCCGCGCGCAGCAGGACGCGGCCACGCTCGCGGGCGCGGTCACCGACGCGCAAGGCGGCGCGGTTGCGGGCGCGACCGTCACCGCCCTCAACGCGGACACCGGCGCCGCGCGGCAAGTAAAGACCGGCGGAACGGGAAGCTATCTGTTCACGCAACTCGCGCCAGGCCTCTACATCGTGCGTGTTGAAGCCGGCGGCTTCAAAAAAGGCGAGTGGAAGGACGTGCGATTGACGGTGCGGACGCCGGTCACGCTCGACCTGCGGCTGGCCGTCGGAGAACTGACCGAAACAGTCACCGTGAGCGGCGATGCGGCGCGCATCAACACGCGCGATGCGACCATCGGCAATGACTTCACGGGACAACAGATCACGCAACTGCCGCTCGAAGGCCGCAACGTCATTGCCTTGCTGAGCCTGCAACCCGGCGTGGTCTATACCAGCGACACCAACGCGATCTTCCGCACCAACTTCGGCGAAGCCGACGCCGAGCCGCGCAACGGCAGCGTCAACGGCGGGCGCGGCGATCAAGCCAACATCACGCTCGACGGCGTGGACATCAACGATCAACAGACCGGCTTCGCATTTCAAGGCGCATTGCGCGTCGGCGTCGAAAGCGTCCAGGAGTTCCGCGTCGTCACAGCAGGCGCGAATGCCGACGCGGGACGCTCGTCGGGCGCGCAGGTGGCATTGGTCACGCGCGGCGGCACGAACGAGTTTCGCGGCGCGGTCTTTCATTCCCATCGCAATACGATCACGAGCGCCAACAGCTTCTTCAATAACCGCGCCGGACTGCCGCGCGCGAAGCTGCTGCGCAACGTCTTCGGCGCGTCGCTCGGCGGGCCGATCCAGCGCAATCGCCTTTTCTTTTTCGGCGCCTACGAAGGCCGCCGCGACGCCAGCGAAGCGACCGTCCTTCGCAACGTGCCGACGCAACTCTTCCGCGATGGCTTCATTCGTTACCGCAACCGCGCGGGCCAGATCACGACGCTCAATCCCGATCAGGTGCGTGCGCTCGACCCGCTCGGCCTCGGCGTCAATCCGCGCATCCGCGATGTGCTGCGGCTCTATCCGCTGCCGAACGACACGCCGACGCTCGATCCGCTCAACTTCAGCGGCTATCGTTTCAATTCGCCGGTGCGCGAAGACCTGAACGCCGCCACGCTGCGGCTGGATTGGAACGCCACCACGCGCAGCCAGCTTTTCCTGCGCGGCAATCTGCAAACCGACGAGGGGACGACCGCGCTGCAATTCCCTAACACGCCGCCGCCGCAACGCAGCCGCAATACCAGCAAGGGCTTCGCGCTCGGCCACAACTGGACGATCAACGCGGGCTTGGTCAACGCCTTCCGCTACGGCTACACCTTCAACAAGGTGGAGGAGATCGGCACGACCACCGGCCCGCTCTTCAGTTTCGGCGGCGGCATCGGCGCGCCCGTCCCGCTCACCTACAGCCGCGGCCGCAAAGCGCCAACGCATAATTTCGTAAACGACCTTGCGCTCGATCGCGGAAGCCATCAATGGCAGTTCGGAGCGAACATCCGCCTGCTCGGAAACGACCGTTATAACGTCGAGCCGAACCGCGCGCTCTACGTCACGCAGGTCTCGCGCCTGGCCAATCGCGGCATCGAAGTCGTTCCTTCCGATCTGGCCGCTGGAACAAACGATGATTTCGTGCGCGCCGCGATCATCCTGCTCGGCGTGGTATCGCAGGGGAACACGCCAGCCAATTACGATCAAAACGGAACCCTCATCCTGCCCGGCACGCCGCTGCGTCGCAACTTCGTGACGCAAGAGTACGAAGGCTACGCGCAAGACCAATGGCGCGTGCGCTCGAATCTGACCGTGACGTTGGGACTGCGGTACGCGCTCTATTCGCCACTGCGCGAACGCGACGGACTTTCGGTGCGCCCGAACATTCCCATCGGCGAATGGTTCCGGCTGCGCGGCGAGGCGGCGGAAGCGGGCCGTCCTTCCACCTCGGTCGCGCCGATTGCCTACGTGCTCGACAAGCAAGCGGGCAACCAAGGTTTCTACGATTGGGATCGCAACAACTTCGCGCCGCGTTTGGCCGCCGCGTGGACGCCGCGCGCCGGTTGGAGCATTCGCGCGGGCTTCGGCATGCATTACGACCGCGTTGGTTCGGCCTCGGCGGCGCTTTATGATTCGCTCGGCTCCTTCGGCCTCAACAGCACGCAGATCAACCCGGCCGGCGGCGTCACGGTCGCCACCGCGCCGCGCTTCATTTCGCTCGAAGCGATGTATCCGAGCCTGGCGCAGCCCACGCCACCGTTTTCGTTCCCGCTGCAATATCCGCGCGTCCAGCAAGGTCTGGTCGGCGCAATCATTCCCGCGCCCGACACGAGCTTGCGCACACCGTATTCGTTCCTGAGCAATGTTTCGGTGCAAAAAGAGTTCGGCTCAAATTGGATCGTTGAAGCGGCTTACGTCAATCGCACGTCGCGCAATCTGCTGACGCTCTTCGACAGCGCAGCGCCTTTGAACTTGCGCGATCCGCAATCAGGCTTGACCTACTTTGACGCCGTCGGCCAACTGGCCGCGCAATCAAGTCTGACCGGCGCGCGCCCGGTGGCTTACTTTGAAAATCTCTTTCCCGGTCTGGCGACGACGGCGCAAAACCTGACACGTAGTTTCAGCGCCTTCACGCGCCTCAATCCGGGCGTTGCGCCCGACACGTCGCTCAGCGCGACGCAGACGGCCTACTTTCTCTTTCAACAACTCAATCCGGGGAACGCGCTGGCCGCGCTGCGCAGCATTGACGTGACCTGCGCGCCGAGTTGCAGCCGCCTGGGTCGCTACGCGTTTTACAACGATCAGTTCGCCTCGCTCTTCTCGTGGCGCTCGATTGCGCCCGCATCATACAACGCGCTGCAACTCAGCTTGCGCCGCCGCTTCTCCGCCGCCCTGCAACTCGACGCAAACTATACGTTGAGCGAATCGCGCGACTGGACATCGGGCGTTGAGCGCGGCGACGCCTTCGCCGGTTCGTTCCTGATCAATTCGTGGCTGCCGGAACAGATGGAAGCGCCGTCGGAATTCGACCTGCGCCATCAACTCAACCTGAACTGGATCGCCGAACTGCCTTTCGGTCGCGGGCGGCGCTTCGGCGCGAATTTGCCTGCTGTCGTGAATGCGTTTGTGGGCGGCTGGCGCCTGGCGGGGATCACGCGCTTGAGCAGCGGCTTTGCGGTGTCGGCGCTGAACGGCGTCGGCAATCCGACGAATCATTACCAGCGCGGCTATGGCAAGCTCACAGGCCCTGAGCCAGTAACAGGGACCAACAAGAACGCGCCGCAAGGGCCGAATCTCTTTGCTGATCCGGGGGCGGCGGCGGCGGCTTTTACCGCCCCGAACGCGGGCGAAACCGGCGACCGCAACAGCCTGCGCGGCGACGGGCTGTTCTCGCTCGACTTCGGCCTGTCAAAACAATGGGCGCTGCCGAAACGAGAGAGCGGCAACGTCGCGTTCCGCTGGGAAGTCTTCAACGCGACCAACAGCGTCCGCTTCAACACGCGGTCGTTGAACCTGACCGTCGGGCAGGCGGGCTTCGGCACGTATTCGGCGCAGCTTGTGAATCCGCGCGTGATGCAGTTTCTGCTGCGCGTGCAGTTTTGAAGGAGAAGTGATGCGACAAATAACCCGCCGTCATTGGCTGGCCACCACTGCCCCGCTGCTAGCCGCGCCAGTGCTCGCGCAAGACGCGCAACCCCAAGCGCGGCGCAACGCGAGCAATGCGGCGCCCGATCTCTATCAGTCCATCGCTGCATTCTGGGAGCCGCACGAGCGCGAGATAGTGGATTCGTTGAAAGTGCGCGCAGGGATGCAAGTGCTCGATGTGGGCTGCGGACGCGGCGATCACGTGCTGCTCTTCGTCCGCAACGCGCGGGTGACCGGCTTGGATTTGAAAGAGTCTTCGCTCGACTTCGCGCGCCAGCGGGTTCGCGCGGCAGGCAAGTCAGACCGCGTGACCTTGCAGGCGGGCGACCTCTTCAAGATGCCGTTCCCGCCGCAATCTTTTGATCTGGTCTGGAGCAGCCACGTCTTTCACGGTTTGCGCAACTTGCCGGAAGCGGCGACAGCCATGCGCCGCGCGCTCAAACCTGGCGGACGCTTCGTGCTGCGCGAAAACCGCGTCACGGCTTCGCTATTGCCGGACGATTTAGGCATCGGCGAACCGGGGCTGGAAAGCCGCCTCAATCGCGCGTTTGAAGCCTGGCTGCGCAAGGATCGCGCCGAGCGTGGCCGCTACCCGCACGGCTGGGCGCATCTGCTGATCGCCGCCGGGTTCCGCGACGTGCGCGCGCGATCCTTCCTGCATCAGGCCGCGCCGCCCTTCACCAACACGCAGCGGCAATACCTGCATTACTGGCTCGCCCGCAAACGCGAGATCGAAGGCGTTTCGCCTTCGGACATCGAGGTTCTGAATCATCTGGTTGACCAGGAAGGCCCGCATTACTTTCTTAAGCGCGATGATCTGGTCTTTACCGCTGTTTCCTCGATTTACACCGGCGTTGCCTGAAATTGATCATACGCGGCCGCGTAACCACTGACCGCCTATTTTCGACCACTCGTTATTTTTCTGATGCCGGCCTGATCAGACTCGGCTATTGTGCGCCGGTAATCACTGATTACGAATCAAAGTCTCCCAATCCCCGCCCTCCCAAAACGTCCCCGACTTTTAACCCGTGTTCCCTTTCGCGCGATTCGGCGCGCTTCCCATAGGTGTTTTTTGGTTACGTTCGAATATGAAAATAGCATTTGTCGGCAAAGGCGGGTCTGGCAAGACGACCCTATGCGCGCTGTTCGCTCGTTTTATTGCCTCGATGGGATCACCCGTCATCGCGATAGACGCTGACATCAATCAGCATCTACCCGAAGCGCTCGGCGCGCCGGAAGAACAAGCCCGGTCATTGAGTCCGATGGGCGAAGGGATCGCAACAATCAAGGAATATGTCCGCGGCGCCAACCCGCGCATCCCGTCCGCCGGCGTGATGATAAAAACCACTCCGCCCGGTCCCGGCTCTCGGCTGATGACGGTAACGGAACACAACCCCGTTTACGATTCTTTCGCCCTCACCATTAACGGTGTTCGGGTCATGGCGGCCGGGCCGTTCGCCGAAGCCGACCTGGGCACGAAGTGTTACCACTCAAAGACAGGCGCGGTCGAGCTGTTCCTGAATCACCTGATTGACGGAGAGCGAGAGTACGTGGTGACGGACATGACCGCCGGCGCCGATTCATTCGCCTCGGGGCTGTTCACCCGCTTCGATGTCACTTTCATCGTCGTCGAGCCGACGCTCAAATCGCTGAGCGTTTACGAGCAGTACAAACGTTACGCGGCGGGTTACGGCGTGACGTTGAAGGTGGTGGCGAACAAGGTTGAAGGCGCGGAAGACGCCGGCTTCGTTCGGTCGCGGGTCGGTGATGATTACCTCACGGCCTGCGGTCTTTCGCGCTACGTGCGCCGGATGGAGAAAGGCGTCATCGGCGCGCTCTCGGAGGTCGAGACAGAAAACCTGTCTGCGCTGGAAACGATGTTGAAGCTGGTAGACGAACAGAAGAAGGACTGGAATAAGTTCTACGACCAGGCGGTCGAATTTCACCTGAAGAATGCAGAGATCTGGGCGAACGCGCAACTCGGTACGGATGTGACCGGCCAGATAGACCCCGCCTTTCAACTCGATGAAATAGTGAACGGGCGGGCGAAGTCGGCTTCCATTTGAAACAGCAACCCGAATCCCGAACAAACTTCAACAAGCAAGGAGAAATTTCATGTCATTGTCAGTTACGGCGGAACTCAAACAACAGGCGCGCAACGGCGACCTGTCCCTCGGCGAATTCATCAACTGCGTCCGGCAATCGCTGCCGAGCGCGTGGCAAGTGGTCGAATCACTCGCCGCTTCGCTGAATAAACAGCAATCGCTGACTCACGCGGTGCATGCGCCGAGAAACATGGAGGATGAGCAGCGCGGACAGTTGCTGCGGTTGATGGCCAGCAGTTCGATGAAGGCCGCGATCGAACGCCATTACGGGCTGAAGTTCGAGTTCCAGAACTGCCACAACGTAGGCGCGTTCCGGCCGGACGCGGTCGGTTCGGAAGAGCATCGCCGCTTCATTTCAGCCGAAGCCCAGATTCTGGCGCAGTCGCCGGAACTGGTTGACTGTTAAATCCGATCATTCGTATCTCAAAGCTTCGATCGGGCTGAGCCGCGAAGCCTGCGCCGCCGGGTAAGACCCGAATAGAATCCCGACCGCCGTCGAGACGCCGAACGCCAGCGCCACCGACCACGGCGTGATGATCGTGGCCCAGCCCGCGAAGTAGACCACCAGCTTCGCGATCAAAAATCCCAGGCCCACGCCGAGCAGGCCGCCCAGCGCGCTGATGGTAATCGCTTCGATCAGGAATTGCAGCCGGATGTCAGCGCGCCGCGCGCCGATGGCCCGCCGCACGCCGATCTCTTTCGTGCGTTCGAGCACGTTGGCCAGCATGATGTTCATAATGCCGATGCCGCCAACCAGCAGCGAAATGCCCGCGATGCAGCCCATCACGATGTTGAAGATGCGCTGCGTCTGCTGGCTCTGCCGCAGCAGTTGTTCGGGGATGACCAGCGAATAATCCGCTTCGCCGTTGTGCAGCTTGTCGAGCATTCGCGAAACGACCAGCGCCGTGGCCTGCGTTTTTCGCTCATCGGCGACTTCCAGCACGATGCCGTCCAACTCGCTCTCCATCGGTTTGAACTCGATCTTTTTGAGCGCGGTCGTGAGCGGGATGTAAATGTCGTTGTTCGTGTTCTGAATCTTCACGCCCTCGAATTCGCCTTTGCCCAAAGATTGATCGGCGATCACGCCCACGACGCTGAACCAGACGTTGTTGATTTTTAGCTGCTTGCCGGCGGCGCTCTCGAAGCCGAACAAATCCTGCTTGGCCGCCGCGCCCAGCACGCAGACTTGCGCGTAAGTCTCTTCGTCCCGCCCGTCAAAAAACGCTCCATCGAGCAGCGTCAAATTTTTCAACCGCAGATAAGCCGCGTCCACCGCCACGACGCGCGATTCGACTTTGCCCTGCTCCGAAAAAACCTGATACGCCTTGATCGTCTTGCGCCCCGCGCCCCGCGCCACGTTCGGCGTGACGGCGAGCAGCGCCTGCAAATCGCGGCGCGAAAGTCCCAGCGATTTCTCGCGCACCTTGCGCAGGTCTTCGACGGCGTACTCCTTGCCCTCGATCATAATGTTGCGCAATCCCATCTGCCGGATGACCTGCAAAGCCTGGTCTTCCGCGCCCGCGCCGATTGAGAGCATCGAAATCACCGCGCCCACGCCGAAGATGATGCCGAGCATGGTCAGCAGCGCCCGCAACTTGCGCTTGGCCAGATTGTCCAGGGATTGAGCGAGGCTTTCGCGGATGTTCATTTCATTTTCCATTGGTCATTTTCGATTTGTCATTTGTCATTGCCCAGGCGCTCTTGCCAATGACAAATGACAAATGACAAATGACAAATCGAAAATGGAAAATCTATTTGCCTTTCGTTTGCTCTGTCGCAGGTTGTTTCGGCGGGTTGAGCAAAACGGCTTCGCCCTCGCTCACGCCCGCTTTGATGACGACACGCGCCGTGTCGCCCGAACCAATCTCAACCGCTCGTTTCTCCGGCGCGCCACCGCGCAGCGTCCAGACGTAATGCTTCAACGCTTCTTCAACCACGGCGACGCGCGGAATGACGAGCGCCTGGTCGTAGCTCGCGGTCGTGATCTCGGCGCGCACGAGCTTGCCCGGTTTCAAAATCTCGCCGCCGCGCCCATCAACTTTCAACACGACTTCAAAATACTTCACCGGCGAATCTTTGTCCGGCTGGCGCGCCAGCGTGTCAATGCGCTCGACCGTGGCGTCGAACTTCACGCCGGGGTGCGAATCCACGGTGAGCTTCGCTGCTTGTCCGACTTTCAAATTGCCGGCGTCCGCTTCCAGAACCTGCACGCGGGCTTTCATCGCGGACGTGTCGGGCAGCGCCATCAGCGTGTAATTCGGCCAGCGTGTTTCGCCGATGGCGGTCACGCTGCCGGCGTCATCTTTGGTGAGCAGCGCCAACCCGTCGTGAGGCGCCAGGATTTTCAGCGAGCCGAGACTTTGTTCCAGCATGCCTTTCTTCGTCTCGTGCTGTTTGCGCTCGATCACCAGGATGCGCTGCGAGGCTGCGCCGATCCGGCGTTTGGTATCGGCTTTGCCCGTCCACTCGCCGACTTTGGCGGTCGAAAGGCCGATGTTCAGTTCGCCTTCGATGATCTGGTTGCGGGTGAAGATCACGGTGTCGCGCGGCGCCTGGGTCTGCGCCTTGTCCAATTCCATCGCCGCAATCTGGTGGTCAACGACGACGTGCTCCGTTTCGGAGGCGCCGCGCAGCACGGTGGATTCAAGCTGGCGCAGCGCGGCGGCCAGATTGTTCCCGGTCTCTTCCATCTGTTGCAGCAATTCCGAAGCGTCGAACTCGACCAGCGTGTCGCCTTTTTTGACCAGGCTGCCGTCTTTGACGATCCAGAAGATTTTCAAGCCGCCGGTGCGCACGTTCGGCACGGAGATTTGCGTCGCCGTCGCCGCTTCCAATTCGCCAATGGCGGGAACCGTGACGGTGAAGGCGGACTTTTTGATTATGTGCGTGACCGGCTCGACGGCCGCCTGCGCGAACAGGGCGCTGAGTTTCGGCAATCGTTGCGTGGCCGTCGCCCAGACGCCGCCGACCAAACAAATGATGAACAATGAGGCGAGGATCAACCACCTTCTTTTTGTTTGTGATTGTTTCATCACGGAATCACGTTCTCCCCTTCGCGCAATCCTTCGATCGCTTCGACGAATTGCCGATTCTTGCGTCCCACGCGGATCACGCGCTCCTGGCCACGCCCGCCGGCGCCCGGAACGTTGACGAAAACCTGTCCGCCTTTTTCCCGCACCGCCTTGATCGGAACGAGCAGCGCGTTCGTGACGCTTTCAATCTCGACTTGCCCGGTCGCGGTCATTCCCGGACTGAGCTTCATGGAATTTTGACCGGCCTTCTGTTCAAGTTCGATGACGGCGTCCACGACTTTGACGGGATTGTCCCATCGGCGCATCCGCAGCACGGAACTGACCGAGACGACCTTGCCGGTCAGCTTCTCGTCGGGCAGCGCGTCCACCTTGATGCGCACCGATTGTCCCGGCTGCACGCGGCCCGCGTAGGCTTCCTCGACCATCGCTTCCAGCCGTAGCGTGTTGAGATCGGGGATTTGCAGGATGACTTCGTGATGGCAGGTCTGTTCGCCGACCTTGCGTTTGACGTTGCCCGTCAGCATTTTGTAAATCAGCGTGCCGGCAATCGGCGCCTTGACCACGCAGGCTTTCTGCCGCTCTTCGGTCTGCTTGACGCGCAGCCGAATCTTGGCGATGTTGTTTTCAAAGACCGACAACTCGGCCTTCGACATCTGTTCGAGCGATTTCAGTTTTTGCGCGAGCAGTTTGGATTGCTGATCGGCTTGCTCGAATTCGATCTGAAATTCCTTTCGTTCGCGCGCCGATTGCAGTTGGGGATCAACGTCGAGCTTGTGGCGGGTGGTTTCGAGTTTGACTTTGGCTTCTTCGAGCGCGACGCGCAGGTCGCGCATCTGCACGTCGTATTCGAGCCGGCGCCGCGTCAACTCCTCTTCGTTCTTTCCGAGTTCGGCCTGATATTCGCGCAGCTTCTGGTTGATCTCCTGCGTGTCGAGTTCCATCACCATCTCCCCGGCTTCGACGCGCGCGCCTTCGGGCGTCATCCGCGCAATCTTGAAAAAATGCGGGTCGTTCGAGATCGGCGCGGCGATGTCCACCGAACGCGCCGCGCCCAGCGCGCCGATGATCGGGACTTCCACGGTCAGATCGCCGCGCCGCACGGTTTCAAAATTGGCGCCGCCCGTTTTAGCGCGATTCACCGACCACCACGCGGAGCCGGAAACCAGTAAGGCAGCGGCGGCAATGAGCCAGAGTTTTCGTTTGTTGAACCGGATGCGTTTCATTTCGTTTTGTGGATCGCGCGCGGCGGGTCAGTACCGCGACCGGTAGGGAGCGGATGCCCATCGAGTCACCGCTCCCTACCGGTCGCGGTACTGACCCGCCGCCAAGATTCCATCGCCTTCCTGCAACCCCTCGATCAAACACGACGTGGAGTTGCGGCTGACGAGTTTGACTTCCGTCTGGCCGCGCGTCGCGTGCTGCGCGTAAAACCTGCCGCCCTCTTCAAACACGGCGCCGCGCGGCAGAGTCAATCCTTCCTGCTCGTCCATCGTGATTTCGGCGCGCACCGATAATCCCGGCTTCATCACCCGCGGGTCGGAGCCGTCGAGTTTCAGGCGCACGACGAAGACGCGGACGTTCGACAACCGCCGCAGCCGCTCGGCCACTTCAGGGATGGTTTCAACCACGCCCGTGAATTCGGCCTGCGCCTGCGAATCAACGACGACGCGGGCGCGCTGCCCCGCGCGCAACAATCCGCCATCCACTTCGCTGACGAAGGCGCGGACTTCCATTTCAGCCAGATCAACCACGCTCATCACGATCTGCCCAGGCGAGACCTGATCGCCGACCTGAAACTTGCGCGGCGGGTCGTTCTCGTTGCGGTTCCAGGTGGTCGGCGCGTTTTCGTAAACTACCGTTCCGGCCACGGGCGATTTCACCTGCAACGCCGCCAAATCGTTCTCGATGGTTTTGATTTTGGACTGGCTCTGGTCGCGTTTGATTTTGAACAGCGCCAGATCTTCGGCGGCGGCCTTGCGGATCAGTTCCAGCCTCTGCGCGGTCTTGTCGAATTCTTTTTTCGCGCGCTGGAAGTTGAACTGGTTGTCCTGCCAATCGCGCAGCGAAATCAACTCCTTGTCAATCTCGGCCTTCAATTGCGCCTTTTCGAGATCGAGCTTGCGCGTGGCCATCTCCATCTCCAGATCTTTGAGCTGCACGTCGAGTTCTGACTGCTTCCTGGCCAGATCGTTTTCGGCCTTGTCCAGATTGATCTGCTCGTTGTTGAGACTGGCGATCAGCGACGCGTTGTCAATTTGCAGCAGCGCGCCGCCAGGATTGACGATTGAGCCTTCCGCAGCCATCGCCTGAATCGGCACGGAGCCGCGTTCGCGGAAGCGCGGCACACTGACCCGCAGGGCTCGCACGGGGACGAGTTCGCCGGAAACCATTAGCGTCGCGGTGAGCTTGCCTCGCCGCACGCGAACGGTCGCGGATTTACCGCTGTCATCGGCGGCGCGCGAACGATTGGAATTCCACGCGGCGACAGTGATGATGGCGGCGATGACGACAATTGCGATCACAAACGCTTTCCGGTTCCTCATCGGCGGTCCTCTGTTTTGAATAGAAGTGGATTCAGCTTGTCAGACTACGCCAACGAGCCGAGGCGGGCATTGAAAAATCAATGAATGGTTTGTGGGGTCGAATGAACGGTGTGAAACGCGCCGGCGGCGGCGCATCTGTTTCTGATTATTGGATGGAGGCGCAAATCATCGGTCGTTTTGCGTTGCGAGGCGCTACCCAGCAAGGGAGAAACGCCGTAACGCGTACAGCCCCAACCAGCCGAGGAGCAGCGCCGGAATCAACAGCCCCGTCACGCCAATGAGCACGCGGCGGGCGACTGTGCTCGCCGGCTCTTCGCGCCATTGGTAGCGCGGGTAAAGGTCGTAATCGGCGGCCATCATCCGTTCTTGCCGCAGCACCTTCGGCGCGAAGAATATGCGATGCGCGGCGGCGTACTGCTCAACCTGCGCGCGAAAGCTTTCGTGGCGCGCCGCGCCGCTGCCCGCCAGATCGTTGAGCGCGAACTGCGTCAGCATCGCCGGCGAAAGAAAACGCGCGGCATCGGCGAACCGCTGTTGGCGGCGGCTCTGTTCGTCGAAGCGCGCCAGCATCGGAGCCACGCGCCGCGCCACCTCTTCAGCAGTGAGCGTGGACGGCGCGGCGGTTTTGACGAATTGCGGCGTTGCGCCATCGAGCGCGGTTTCGGGCGTGCGTCCGGCGGGCAGAAAGGCGGGCCGCGCGCGGTAAAAGTTGACGAGCCGCGTGGCCTCTTCCGTCTGCTCGATCTCGTTGACGGCTTCGCGGACGGCCTGCACCTGCTCGATGCGCGCGGGCATGGGGTAGAGCGAGACGGCGGCCAGATTAACGAGCGAAGGGATAACCAGCACGACCGCCAGCCAGATCGCCGCCAGCCACAGCGCATTGGTCGCCGAACCACGCCCGAGCGCGTTGACGGCGAGCGCCGCGAGCAGCCAGAACAGCCCGTATCCCGTCACCACCGCGCACCACAGCAGCAACCTCCACCAGACGCCGCCGCCGAAGCCGCCCGCGCTCCATTGCGCGCCGATTACGTTGAAGACGAGTAGTGGGACGATCACGAGCGATCCGCGCAGCAACAACTTGCCGAGCGCGAAGCGGCTGAGCGTGAGCGGCTGTGAGAGAACCAGCGCAAGCGTGCCCTGTTCGCGTTCGGCCGAGAGCAGGCTATAGCTCAAGGCAATGATGACCAGCGGCAACAGGTAGACGATCACGAACGCCAAGTCGAAACGCCCGTCCAGCAACGACAGCGGGTTTTCATTCTCTGCCTCATTGAACAGTTCGTGCCTGCCGCGAAAGATCGAGATTTTCGTGTACGGCAAATAAAGATCAGCCTGCCCGACCGAGAGCGCGGCCAGCGGCGCGGCGGGCTGCACAGCGTCGAGGCCGAGGCTGCCAGCAAACAGCCAAGGCATGCTGCCGAAAAGCATGCGCGGCGGTTTGGCAGGATCTTTGACCGGCTGATTCAGTTCGCGTTCGTACCGAAGCGCGTCGGCGCGGTGGCTGTCGTGCCGTTTGGCGTTCTCGCTCAGCTTGGCTGTCACGGCCTCCCGCCGCGCCCGCGCAAAGGCGACGCCGTTGTAAAGCGCGTAGCCGAAACCGAGCGCCAGCAGCAGCGTGACAACGAACACGGTTCGCTCGGCGGCGAGCGTGCGCCAGTCCTGTTTGATGATGTGCTTCAACATAAATTTATTCGACCTTCATCCGCCGCGCGGCCAGCAGCGTCAACGCCGCGCCCGCGAGAGCCCAACCGCATAGCAGCGACAGACTCACGCGCTGTCTTGCCAACGCCCAGCCCGCGCCGGGCGGCGTGTAACTGAAATCGGGAATCTGCTCCCACAACCCCCGGTCGGCGCGGTAACGCTGCCCCAATTCGGCGTCCACGATGGAGACTTGCGACGGCGTGTCGCCGTATCGCGCCAGATGGTCGTTGAGCGCCTTGATCAGTGTCTGGCGATACCGCTCAGCGGCGACGGCGAAGTCGCGGTAATGCGCGAAGTCCGTACCCGCCAGACTCATCGAGTAAGACCGCGCGGCGAGCAGCGGCGCGCCGAAGGCCGCCCACTGCTGCACGCGCTGCTGCCGTTCATAGGCGTCCCAGAGCGCGCGGTAGTGTTTCTCGTAAACGGCGCTGCTGTGTTCTTCGCTCGCCTGCTGCAGACGTCCGTTCCAATTGACCGGCAGGTCTTCGATACGCGCGACGTTGTACTGGCGCAGCGTCCGCGCCTTGAGTTCATTCAGCCACGATAGATCGCGCATGTCTTTCGCCACGTTCTCGGCGAACTGCACGGGCGACGGCGCGGGACGCCAACGTCTTGCCAGATCAGTGACGACGCGCGGCGCAAGCAGGCTATTCCAAACCCAGAAGCCGAGCAGCGCGGCCAAAGCCAGCCGCGATGACCGCGCGCGCGCCGAAACGAAGAGCGACAGCGCCACAAAGCAGATGAAATAGAGCAGGTAGCCGAACAGCATCAGCGACAAGCGCGGCAAGCCGGGCAAGCTTGGCGGGCCGCTTTGATTGAGATTGTTTTGATTGGGATTGCTGAACGCCAGCGCGATGACACCAATGATCGCGGCAGGCACGAGCAGCAACGCGAGCGCGCCCGCCACGCCCAATGCCTTGCCTAGCGCCAGATCGCGCGGTCGCACGCCCAGGCTGAGTAATTGGCGCAGCGTCCCCTGCTCACGCTCCGCGCCGAAGGCCGCAAACGCCAGCAGGATGATGACGAGCGGCACGAGCGATTGCAGCGCCAGCGCCGCCGTCAATTCGCCGAATCGCGCGACGCCCGTGCGATCCTGCACTGGGGCATACTTCGGCACGTTCTGCCGGTGCGCTTCCAGCAAGACAGCCGCGCCCAGATAAGCGTCCACGCCGGGATCGAAATACGAGGTGGGCATCGCGGGCTTGAAGGCGTAAGTGCCGAAGTGCGCCGCCAGGTGCGGGTCTTTCTCCGGCTGGTTCAGCCAGACCGCGCGCGCGCCGCGTTGCGCCTGCGCCTGTTGCCGCGCCGTCTCGCGTTGTTGTTTCCAGCCGAAGCCGAGCGCGACGAGCAGGAGCGCCAGCACGATGCCGGCGGCGGCGCGCGCGCGGCCGTCTCGCGCGATCTCAATGAACTCTTTGCGGGCGATGATGAGTATGGGTTTCATAAGTCTGAAAGTTCGTAGTCCCGGCTTCAACTCAATGAGGTTAAGTTAGGCGCTGTCCGACAAACTGGCATCCAAAGGTATCTACACAAATCCGTGCGTCTTTAGCTCCGGAGGAGCGCGATGTTTATAGAACAAATTGCTAACACGGGTTTTAGCTCCGGAGGAGCGGCATCTGCCACCGACAGATGCCGCTCCTCCGGAGCTAGGGGCTTCTCTCCGCAAATCTCTATAAACATTGCGCTCCTCCGGAGCGGGAAAACATGTGTAGATACCTTTGGCTGGCAGCTTGTCGGACTGGGCCGCAAGCCTGAACTACGAACTATTTTTAGAAGCTCAGCCGCAGCGACAACTGCACCGAGCGCGGCCCGCCGACCTGATAGACAGGATTCAGCCCGCCCAAGCTGCCGCGCAACAGGGCGGTAGATTGTCCGAACGTAGTGGTTGCCGTCAGCCTGCCATCGGGCAACGCAGCCGTTGGCGCAGTGAAGTTCAACCCTCCGCCCGGATCGGCAAAGTTTACCCGGTTGAAGAGATTGAAAAACTCCGCGCGGAATTGAAGGCTGGCGCGTTCGTTGAGTTTGAATTGGCGGCGCGCGGCAAAATCGAATTGCTGAAAGCCGAAGCCGCGCAGCGCATTGCGTCCCAGCGTGCCGTTGCGATCCACCGTTTGCGCCGTCATCGCAAATGGCCCGATCTGATTCGGTGAAACCTGCGTGTTATTGAAACGCCAGCCGCCGGGCGCAGCCGGGTCGTCAATTTTGACGGGCGCGCCGCCCACAAAATTGGGACGCAGGACGACGAAGCCGTAGCTCGACGCGCGGCCTATCGTCAGATTCACCGGCAAAGCGGAGCGCGCGTAATAAATCGCGTCCACCGCAAAACCGCCGAACACGGCGCGCGCGAAACGGCTCCGTGAAAAGACCGGCAGGTTGTATGTCACCGCCGCGTTGAAGCCGTGGCGCGCGTCGAAATCCGAAGGGCCGCGATCCGCGCGCGGGTCAATGCGGTCCGCCCGCTGCAAAAAGCTCGCATCGGTCGAAGCGATGTCGAGCGATTTGCCGAAGGTGTATGACGCCAGCGCCTGCAAGCCTTTGCTCAAACGCCGCTGAAATTGCAGTTGCAGCGCGTGGTAATCCGACGTGGCGCTGTTGCGCGTCAGTTGCAGCAAGGCGAAAGTCGCGTTTGGATTGCTGATGCTTTCCTGCCGCAATAATTGTTTGCCGAGCGCCCCGACATAGGAAGCTGAGATCGTCTGCCCGCTGCCGAGCGATTGTTCCAGCGCGACGTTGAATTGATGCGTGCGCGGCAACACGATGTTGGGATCGAAGGCGCGAATCAGGTCATAGGGCGCGGGCGCGTTGACCGGCAGCGGTGCGGCATCGTTGGCGCTGAGCGGATAGACCGTATTCGCAGGCAACCGCTTCGTGCGCAGGAACGGAAAGGCGCCCGCCGCGCTGTTGATGACGCCCGTGCCGAGGTCATAGAAAATTCCGTGTGTCTTGCGCGTAAAGCGAGAGTTGATCGAAGTGGAGCGCGACGGCGTCCTTGGCGTTAAGAATCGCGCCGCTGACGCGGCTGGTCAGCAGCCCCGCGAGAGCATTGAAATTGTAGGTCGGGCGGTACTGCGAAGCCGCGTCGCCGTTCAAGCCGAAGAACGGCGAAAGGCGGCGATAGTCCGCGCCGAACTTGAGCGCGTGATTGCCCGCAGTGACGGCGAAATTGTCCACAACATTAATCTGCCGCTGGCGGGAATCCACATCATTGCCCGCCGAGATCGAACCCAGCCCCGTGACGTTGATAATCAGGAAGCCGCCGTCGCTACTCTGCGAAGCCGGATAAAACGTCGAAATCGGCGGAGGCGTCGCGCCGCCGAAGTTGTCCAGCCATTGCGTGCTGACGCCCAGCGCGCGGCTGTAATTGAAACGTAGATCGTTGTTGATTCGTGGTGTAAACGACGCAAGCGCTCCCAGCGTTAGCGTGCGCGTATCGAGTTGTGTGCGGCTCAGGTTGTTGGGCAATGCCGTCTTGCGCTGTTCGGTTTCCGAAGGCGCATCGTTGTAGCGGCCAAACAACGACCAGCGCTCATTGATTGAATGATCGAGCCGGATGCTGGCGGCGTCGAACGCGCCCGGATTGGAATAGCTCGCATTGAACTCCGCCAGGTTATTGCCAAGCTCGCGCCCGTTCGGCAGCGGATAGGTATCGAGAATCGGGCGTACTGAAGCGGCTGCGGTTTGCCGCACGGCGAGCGTCGGCACAGTGGCAATCGAGACCTGCGGCTGACGCAACCGCAAGCCTTCATACGAAAAGAAAAAGAACGTGCGATTGCGCGCATCCACACCGAGCGGCCCAAAGTATTTTCCCGGCAACCACAGCGGGCCGCTGAACGCGCCGCCGAATTGATTCAGGCGCAGCGGCGGTCGTTTCAGGCCGCGGCTGTTGGCAAACCAGTCGTTCGCGTCGAGCTTGTCATTGCGAAAGTGTTCAAACAGCGAGCCGTGAAAAACATTCGTCCCCGCGCGTGTGATGAGTTGCACCTGCCCGCCCGGCACGCGCCCGAACTCCGCCGCATACGTCGAAGTCTGAATGCGGAATTCTTCCAACGCATCCACTGAAACCAGATTGTTCGTGCCGCCCAGCGCCGAAAACGCGGGCGTCGAGCCGGAGCCGTTCTGGCTGGCGACTTGATTGGCCCCAATGCCGAGGTTGGCGCTGACACCGTCCACCGTGAAGTAGTTGGCATTGGCCCGTTGCCCGTTCACCGAAAACTGTCCCGGCTCATTGCCCGTGGTTCTGGTCAGCACGACTCCCGGCGTGAGCGCAATCAATGATTGAAAGCTGCGCCCATTGAGCGGCAGGTTGTTAACGAACTGGCGATCAACGACTGTCCCAACCGCAGGCGATTCGTTCAGCAACGCAGAGTCACTAGTCACATTCACCTGCGCCGTGACGCCGCCTACGCGCAAGTGAACGATAACCGCCTGCTGGTCGCCCACATTCAACACGACATTTCTGACTTCGACCGGTGCGAAGCCCTCGCGCAATGCTTGCAGGGTGTAACTGCCCGGCGGTAGCAGCGGGAAGGTAAAATAGCCTTCGCCGCTGGTGGTCGCGTTGCGTTTGAGCACCGTGCCGAGGTTGGTCAGTTCAATCTTCGCACCGGCCACGACCGCGCCCTTTTCATCCACCACCGTGCCGCTCAACGTGGCGGTGGCGGATTGGGCAAAGACATTGCGGATTGCGGATTGCGGATTGCGGATTGCGAAGAGGATCAACAGGAGCAGGGTGATTGTGGTTGTTCGCTTCAACATCGTGATTCCTTTTTGAATAAGTTGCAGTGAGTAATGAATTTATTTGTCGTTCAGCGCGGCGATCCTGGCCGCCAGCGTTTCGGCGCTCGTCAGCGCGCGCCAGAAGTCGGCGGTCTTGATCTGTGAAGTCGCCGGAGTGTCACCCGCCGGCAGCGTGAAGGCCGCGCGCAGGCGCCGGTCAACCGTCGCGCATTGGCCGTGAAGTTGCTCAATCGCCCTGAGCAGCGCCGCGTCGCCGGTGATCTCCGGTGGCGCTTCGCTGCCAGAGCTTGATGACACGACAAAGAAGATCGGGCGCAACTCATCGTCGAGCCGGTTCAACTGCTTGCCGAGCGAGCGCGCCCGCGCGCGAATCAGCGTGAGCCAGCGCGCGCGGCCCGCTTCATCGAGCGCGCCGAGTTCCTTAACTGAAAAGCGTTTCGCCAGCCGCCGCAACTCCGCCGCGTGGAGCATCATCTGCGTGGTGTGTTCGGCCATGTGGCGGGCGTACTGGCGGACGCGCTCTTCGGCGTCGCCGTTCGATCCCGCGAAGTAGCGGCGCAGTTCGGCGGCGGCGGGGACTTCCGTTTCGACCGCCGAAAACTCGCGCACGGTGATTGGCGCGGATGGTTGCGGTTTCGCCTGGCGCAGCGCTTCGGCGATGGTCTTGATTTCAATTTGCGCCGCCGGGTTTTGTTTGAGCGGCGCGAGCGCGCTCAGGATTTCGGTTTTGCGCGCGCCGGTCTCGACCAGGCCTTCGATCCGTAACCGCCCGTCCGGCGTGCGCGCGACCGAAACCTGCTCGCCGACTTCGCCGCCGCTTTGCGCCAGCAGGCTCAAGGCTTCGATCTCAAGCTGCGCCGTGGCGGCCAGCGGGATTGCCGAAGGCGAGGTTGCGGGCGATGCGCTCGGCGTCTGAAGCGCGGGCGTATTGGCGATGCCCGGAACATCGCTGGAAGTGATGGCAGGTTGTTTTTCGACCCCTGGTTTGACGGATGAAGCTTCGCGGGCGCCGGGCGGCGAGATACGACGCCACTTCGTCAGCATCGGCGCGACGATCGCCGCGATCACCGAAAGCGCCAACAGCAAGGTCAACGGCAGCGGACGCAACCATCTCCATAAAGCAGACCGGCTCCATAAAGCAAACCGGTTCCAGCGCCCTTCGGTTGGGCGCGGGTTGAATGAGTTGAAGAGCGGCGTTGACGGCGCGGCGCTTTCGTCACCGGTGGCTTTGGCCTCTTCGCCCGGCTGAACCTCATGAACGTGGCGCGGCGCGGGATCAAAGTAGGTGACTTTCAACGTGGGCTTGGCGTTGCGGAAGTTCACGGTCACATCCAGTGTTCGCCCGTCGCTCAGGCTCAGCGCGGCATGCTGTTCGATGGCGCCGGCTGGCGGCGTGGCAATCGGCTGCACCAGCAACCGCAGTCCCTGCTCGCTCGTGACTTCGATGAAGGCGAGCGGCTCGTCAATATTGACCTTCAAGGTCTGCTCGTTGACTTCGGCGTTGACCGACTGCGCGCCGAGGAAGAAGCCGTTGGCGGAGATGCGTAGCTCTTTCGGCTTGTGCTCGGCGACTTCTTGCGCGCGGCGGCGGCTGTTTTTGAGAAAGGCGGCGGCGGTAGGCCCGCGCCGCGAGCCTTTGCTCGCCGTCCCACCCGCATCCGAATCGCCGCCTGAACTGTTGCCTGAACTGCTGAAAGAAAGCGGCGACAGGCCGAGTGTTTTGCAGATCAGGTTCAGGCAACGTTCACAGGCGACGAAGTGCGCGAGCCGCGCGGCGTCAATTTGAATATTTGGCTGAGTGTTTGATTCCTTTCGATAAATTTCCCGGATCGCTTTGGCGGAGAGGCAATCTCCGCGCCGCGAACGAAAAATCTCCGCGCGCAACTCCGCCGGCAGATCGTGCGAAGGCGAAGGTGAAGTAACAACTGCGGGCGCGACAGGCAGTGTTTGTTCGGCCAGAAAGCGCAGCGAAACGGGATTGTCGAGATAGCTTTTGGCTTCGCGCCGCGCTTGCCATAACAGGCGGTCAACGTCGCCGCGCGTACAGCATGCAATCAGGGCCGCCTCGCTCGGAAAGTAGTCGTGAAAGAAGCGCAGAATGAGAACGCTGCCGGCCTTGCAGGTCTCTTTGCGTAAGCAGGCGTAACGGCAGATGGCGCGCAGTTCCTCCCGCGCCCGCAATTGCACGCGCGCGTCCGTCGCTCGCAACGTGATCTCGGCGGAATCGTAATCGGCGATGGCAACGGTTAGCTGTTGAGCCATCGCCGCCTGCCGCTCCGCGGAGGTATGCACGTTGCGCAGCATCGCGTAAAGATAGCCTTCCAGGTTCTGTACCGGCGGCAAGTCGTGGCGCGGCAGCGTGAATTGAATGAAGGCGTTGTGCAGGAGGTCTTCGGCGCGCGCCGCGTCGCCGCCTGTCAGTTGCAAAGCGAGGCCGAGCAGCCACTCATAACGCTCGGCGAAGAGTTCTTCCCGATCCCAGGTTGTTCTCAGCGGTTCGATCATCTCTACTTACATAGTCGCGGAAAGATGACCGAATCTTTGTCATCGGCGCGCGCCTGGCTTCACATTTTTCACGGACGGGTGGGAATTGCTGATGAATGGAATTACTCGACTGGTGAGCGGAGAAAAAAATGGCGCGCATTTCGCCCAGGCAATTCAGTCAGTCCGCAGCGCGATCATCGGATCAACCTTCGCCGCGCGGCGCGCCGGAATCCAACATGCCAGCAAGGCGACAACTATTAACAACAACGCTACGCCCACAAAGATCACCGGGTCGGTCGCCGACACGCCGAAGAACATCGCTCGCATCAATTGCGCCAATGAAATGGCGGCAACGCAGCCCACCACAAGGCCCAGCCCGATTAACCGAAACCCTTGCCCCAAAACCAGCTTCAGCACGTCGCCTGCCTGCGCGCCCAGCGCCATCCGCACACCGATTTCGCGCGTGCGCTGGCTGACTGAATACGACATCACGCCGTAGATGCCGACGGCGGCGAGCAACAATGCCGCGCAGGCGAACAACGCCAGCAGCCACGTCGCCAGCCTGCGCCCGACCAGTGTGCGCGCAACAGCCTCCTCCAGCGTGAAGATGTGGTAGGGCGCAAGCAGCGGGTCGAGCGCGGCGATTTCCTTTCGCGCCGCGCCGAGCATCGCTTTCGGATCGCCTTTCGTGCGCATCGCCAGCGACATCGTCGTGTGCTGGTATTCGGCGTAGGGCGTGTAAATCTGCGGGTAGGCTTCCGCCTCCAGCCCGCGCTGACGCACGTCGCCGACGACGCCGATGATTGTCCGGAACTTCTCATCCGCGCCGTGTCTGATGCGTTTGCCCAGCGGGTCTTCATTTGGCCATAGTTGCTGCCGCATGCTTTCGTTGATGAGCACAACGCCGCCCGTCTCCCACATCTCCTGCTCGGTGAAATCGCGCCCGCTGAGCACCGGGACAATCACAGCACACTACCCCCTCTTTCCAATCAACTTCGGGATTCGTAGTCACCATTACGCATCCCGCTCATCCGTTACGAGGCCAACGAGTCGAGGTCATTTACGTCCGCCGCGGCT
>Ga0187892_10002604_pt1 | contig 35388 bp, 24 predicted proteins | sample MA1701073metaG_FD_139345 | JGI IMG/M metagenome (GOLD analysis project Ga0187892, IMG submission 139345) | Bio-ooze microbial communities from a basaltic lava cave in the Kipuka Kanohina Cave System on the Island of Hawaii, USA - MA170107-3 metaG ... | reverse complement strand
GAGCCGCCAGCCGCTGGCGGTGATGAGACTCTGAAAATCGCCGTGGTGATTGGCAAAATCGGTTTTCGGTAAATGCTCCATCAATCGCACCCCCGTTGGTTGCTGCATCGCGCGGAACTATACCGTCAGGCGGTTTGGGGCGCTAGTAGTTTTCAGAATTGGATTTGCGCGATGGCTTGAATTGTGGGGGGCAGGTTTGTTAAACAATGCGGCGATGACTGCTTACGGGGATTATCTTGCGGCACTGGCAAAGAATCTGGCTCATGGCGATGCCACCGAGCATACGCACCGCCTTGCTCTCCAAACGCTGCTCCAAGCGGTCGGCAAGACCATCACGGCAACCAACGAACCGACCCGCATCAAATGTGGCGCTCCCGATTTCAGTATCACGACGAACAAGAAAATTCCGCTTGGACACGTCGAAACCAAAGACATCGGCGTTAATCTCGACGAGATGGAGAAGGGACGCGCTGGAAAGTCTGAATCATTTTTTCTAAACTATTTGCCATGACCCCACGAATCGCCGCATACATTGAAGAATTAAGGAAGCGAGACTGTCCCGATGGCGTGAAGCAACAAGCGCCTTTTCATTGGAATGAGATGCACGTGCAAGCCCGCCTCGTGATTTGCAGCGGCGCTTGTTTGTCTGAACGATTCGCTACCGAGACTTGGGAGTCGCTTGAAGAATGGGTTCAGATTTTGTTGTGTGAATACATCGCCAATCGTTCCAATCATTCGCTTCGCCTCTGCGCTTAAATCATGTCAACGCTTCAAGAATATCTCGCGGAAATCCAAAAGAAGCTGGCATACGACGCTCGCGAGCACACGCATCGTGCTGCGCTGAAGGCTTTGGTGGAATCTGCAGGCGAAGGTATCACCGTAACGAGCAATCCTGTCGCCGCGCTTTGCGGTAAACCTCCCAACAAACCCCCAGTGAATTATCATTGGAACAACATTTCCATCGGGGTGCGTGAGGCAATCTGTTGGGGTGCCTGTCTTAGTGATTCCTTAGCTCCAAAACGATGGGAGCAGCTTGAGCCGTGGATGCAAGAATTGCTTGTCGAGTCCGTCACGATTCGTTCCAATCAAAGCGTTCTGCTTTGCGGCTGATGCGGCGGTGTAAAGAACGCATGAATTTCCACGAATACATCCAGAAACTCCAAAAGAATCTCGCCTACGACTCTCGCGAGCATACGCACCGCCCAGCCTTAAAGACTCTCGTGGAATCGGCGGCGAAAGGGATCGAAGCGGTGAATGAGCCTGCTGCCGTTTCTTGCGGCTCACCCGATTTTCACATTTACAAAAGAAATATCCGTCTCGGTTACATCGAGACCAAAGACATCGGCACGAATCTTGATGAAATCGAAAAAGGCAAAGGTCCGCACGGCGAACAATTTCTCCGCTACCGCGCTTTGCCGAACTGGATTCTCACGGATTACTTGGAGTTTCGCTGGTTTGTGTTTGGCGAAAAGCGTGAGACGTGGTGCGTCGCGGACTTTGTCCGAGGCAAAGTGAAACCGATTCCAAACGCCGAAGATAAACTATTCCGTCTTTTCAACTCTTTCTTCGACGCGAAAGTTCCAACGGTTGGCACGGCGCTCGAACTCGCGCAACGCATGGCACGAATGACTCAGAACCTTCGAGATTTGCTTGTTAAAACCTTTGAACACGAAACCGAGAAAGGATGGCTGCACAACTGGCTTTCCGCTTTCCGCGTCACGCTCATTCCCGACCTCGACGAAAAACAATTTGCCGATATGTTCGCGCAAACGCTCGCTTACGGCTTGTTTGCCGCTCGCGTCCACACGCCCGAAAGCGAAGACTTCACCCGCAAATCCGCTGCTTACGCGATTCCGAAAACAAACCCGTTCCTACGCAAGCTCTTTTCCGAAATCGGCGGCGTGGATATGCCCGACACGATTGCTTGGGCGGTGGATGACATTGTGGAGTTGCTGAATCACGCAGACTTGGCGGAAGTCTTGAAAGATTTCGGCAAGGGCAAAGGCAAGGAAGACCCCGTTGTGCATTTCTACGAAACGTTTCTTGCCGCCTACGACCCGAAAATGCGCGAGCTGCGCGGCGTCTATTACACCCCTGAGCCAGTGGTGAGTTACATCGTGCGCTCCATTGACCACTTGCTCAAAACGCGCTTCAACCGCCCCAAAGGTCTTGCCGATGAAAACACGCTGATACTTGACCCCGCCACAGGCACGGCGACGTTTCTTTATTTCGTCGTTGACCAGATTCACCAGAAATTCGCCAAACAAAAAGGCGCGTGGGACGGCTACGTTGCAAAGCATTTGCTCAATCGAATTTTCGGATTCGAGTTGCTCGTTGCGCCGTATTCCGTCGCGCATCTCAAACTCGGAATGCAGTTGCAGGAAACGGGCTACCAATTCGGCACTGACCAGCGGCTCGGAATTTATCTCACCAACACGCTGGAGGAAGCGGCGAAGAAAGCGGAGCACTTATTTGAGACGTGGATTGCTGAGGAAGCAAACGCCGCTGCCAGAATCAAACGCGACGACCCGATTCTCGTTGTGCTCGGCAATCCGCCGTATTCAGGTATCTCAGCAAATCGGGGTGAGTGGATTACCAATTTGTTAGCAGATTATCGTGTTGTTGATGGGAAGCCGCTTGGTGAAAAAAAAGTTTGGCTTGCGGATGACTACGTCAAATTTCTCCGCTTTGGACAATGGCGAATCAACAAAACAAAACAAGGGATTCTGGCTTTCATTACCAATCACGGTTACCTCGACAATCCGACTTTTCGTGGAATGCGCCAATCGCTGCTGAATGAGTTCAGTGAAATCTATGTTTTTGATTTGCATGGAAGCTCTAAGAAGAAACAACAACCGCCGAAAGGCGGTGAAGACAAAAATGTCTTCGATATTCAGCAAGGGGTTTCCATCGCGTTTTTCATGAAAGAAGAAGGCAAGAACGGCCCAGCCAAAATTTATCACGCAGAATTATGGGGAAGTCGCGAGAGCAAATACCAACAGTTGAATGAAGCCGACGTTTCGACAACCGAATGGGAGACAATTGAACCGCGTTCGCCGTATTATTTCTTTATTCCACGGAGTGACCGATACGTAAGGGAATATGAGTCCGCTTGGAAAGTCGGGGACATCTTCCCCATCAACAAATCGGGAATCGTGACTGCTCGAGACGGTTTCGCTATTGCGCTGGACAAGGCAACTTTGAAAAAGCGCATTGAACATTTCCTTGATTCAGATGTTGACGATCCAACCGTGCAAAACGACCTAGGGCTGTCAGAAAACTACGCTTGGCGAGTTTCTGCTGCTCGAAAAGAATTGATGGCGGTGGACGATTGGGAAACTCACTTCGCCAAAGTCTTGTATCGGCCATTTGATATTCGCCACATCTATTACCATCCAGCCGTTGTCTGGCGCACTCGCGAAGAGATAATGTCGCATATGTGGAAGAACAACCTTGCGCTTGCCACAACCCGAAGCGTTGAGATTGGTCGCTTTGAACACGTCCTTTGCACGCGCAGCATGCTCGACCACCATGCGGTTTCGCTCAAAGAGGTTAATTACATCTTCCCCCTATATCTCCAGGGAACTCAGAAGAAAAAAAGCGATTGGGGTAAATTGGTCACAATGGCGTTGTTTGAGCCGTCTGCGGATTACCAAACCCGCCGTCCGAATCTCAGCCCTGCATTTCTGAAAGCGCTCGCGGAGAAATTGAAACTCCCGCAGACGCAACCGCACGATTTGCCCAAAGGCATCACGCCCGAAGACATTTTCCATTATGCCTACGCGGTGTTTCATTCGCCTACGTATCGGACGCGCTACGCGGAGTTTTTGAAAATTGATTTTCCGCGTTTACCGCTGACCAGCGACCTGAAACTTTTCCGCGCGCTCGCCAAGAAGGGCGAGGAACTGGTCGCGTTGCACCTGATGGAATCGAAACGGCTCAATCATTTCCTCACGACGTTTCCGATGAAAGGCAGCAACGAAGTCGAGAAGGTGCATTACACGGACAAGGACAAGCGTGTATGGATTAACGCGCAACAATTTTTCGGCAGCGTCCCCAAAGCCGTGTGGGAGTTTCAAATCGGCGGCTACCAAGTCTGCGAGAAATGGCTCAAAGACCGTAAAAGGCGCAAGTTGACTTATCAAGATATCGAGCATTATCAGAAAATCGTCGTGGCTCTGAGTGAGACGATTCGCTTGATGAAAGAGATAGATGCCGCGATTCCGACGTGGCCAATCGAGTGAAAGTTATCGGGCCGCCTGAACTAAAAAAATGGTTGAGGGCGAAATCAGAATGATGGCGAAATCTTTAAGCAACGGCGGCTGAGGGCAGCCGCCCTACAAAATTCGGACTGACAATTTTAGCGCCTCGACCTATATTCAGCCGTGAAACAGGACAAACCCATGAGCGTGTTGACAGTCGAAGGCACTTACGAGAATGGCAAGGTGCGATTTGCCAAGAAGCCCAGCCGCGTTAAACGCGCGCGCGTGCTAATCACCTTTCTGCCTGCGGGACAGGTTGGCTTGCAGGCGCGCGGCATCGGCAGGAAACAGGCGCGCGAGTTGAGCGCCCGCCTCAAGACTTTCGCCGCTGATTGGAATCGCCCTGAGATGGAAATCTACGATGCGGACTAAACGCGGGGACATTGTTCTCGTCCTCTTTCCCAACTCAGATTTGCGCACCGCCAAACGCCGTCCCCGCCTCGTCATCCAAGCCAACGACCTCAAGACGGGTTTGCCGCAAACGCTCATTGCAATGGTCACGAGCAACATGGCGCGCTCGAATCATCCGAGCCGCGTGACCATTCGCGTTTCCTCTTCCGAAGCCAAAGCTGCGGGGCTGCGCCTTGATTCCGTCATCATGACCGACAATCTCGCTACCGTGGCGGAATCGGAAATAGATTCAGTGCTCGGCAGATTACCAACGATGACGCAGGTGGACTCAGCGTTGCGGCATACGCTAGGAATTTGAAATGGTCGCTGTAGTCCGCGTGCCCTCACGCGGCGTTTTGAGTGATTTCCGCGTGAGGGCACGCGGGCTACAGAAGAAACAATCTAGGCGGTGCGCGGGCACGCTGAGAGACGAAGATGCTAAGAACCTATCCTAAAAACTTGGTGGCACAGGCCTCCGTGCCTGTGGCTGACACGGGCAGGGACGCCCGTGCCACCGATTGTTAGGATTGGGTTTTAAGATAGGCTCTAAATAGAATTAATCAGCGTCACTGACCTGTGCGCTGGCGGTAACGCTTGGCTTGGTTGGGGTCAACGCGGCGCATTCGCTTGAGCAACTCCTTGGTGTCGGGCACGTCCACATCGGGACGGCGCGGGCTGACATCGTCGGTTTGTTTCGGCTCCCACGGTGCGGGACCCGCTGGCTTGCGTTCGCGTTCTGGCATTTGGCTTTTCATTTTTACTCTCCCCAACTTTCTACGCCTTCAGCGTCTGGCACAATGTAACCGCATCTTTCGCGTTGTCCACCGCTTCGTTGTAACGCGCGACCTCTTTTTCCTCGAACACGTTGTTCAGCGAAATGACGTGGCTCTGCCCGCCTTTGCCCGCGAACACAATTTCGTCCCATTGCACCGAGGTCATGTCCTTCGCGAACTTGTCCACGCAACGCCCGCGGAAATACGCGCGCGTGTCGGGCGGCGGATGCGCCATTGCGTTGTGGATGTCCGCCTCGGTGATGAAGCGCTCCATGCTCCCCTGCTCCACCAGCGCGGCGAACAGCGAATCTTCGCGCGCAAGGTTGTGGTATTCGAGGTCGAGCGATTTGAGCCACGGGTCGTTCCAACCGAGTTTTTCCTCCTCGCGGAAAGTCTCGATGAGAAATTTCTTCGCAACCCAGTCCACATACTTCACGCAACCCATCGGGTCGCGCTCCAGTTGTTCGAGCGTTTGCCGCCAACGCGTGAGCAGCCAGTTTGTGTCAGCGTCCTTGCCCGACAAATGTTTTTGCGCGAATTCGAGGTAGCGATACTGAATGTCGAGCGCGGTCATCGTCTTGCCGTTTTCGAGGAGGAGCGGTTTTTTGAGCGACGTGTCGCGTGAAACGATTTTCACGGCGGCGACGGCGTCGGCGAGTTGGATGTCGGTGGGACACACGCCGCGTTCCATCAAATCCACAATGAGTCCCGTCACGCCCATCTTCAGAGCGGTGGCGACTTCGGACATGTTCGAGTCGCCGAGAATGACGTGGAGACGGCGGTAACTCGCGGCGTCGGCGTGCGGTTCGTCGCGGGTGTTGACGATGGGACGGCGGTTCATCGTGTCAATGCTGACGAGCACGCTGAAAAAATCCGCACGCGAGCTGACCTGAAAATCCACGCGCTCCGCGTCGTCCACTTCCACGCCGACCTTGCCCGTGCCCGCGAAAATCTGTCGCGTGACGAGAAACGGCGTGACAGCGGTGACGATGTAATCGAACGGGACGGAACGATCCATCAGGTAATTGTCGTGGCAACCGTAGCTGTGCCCGACGAAGTCCGTGTTGTTCTTGTAGAGTTTGAGCCGACCTTTTTTTAGATTCGCGTTCCGCCACTTCGCGCATTGTTCGAGGATGCGCTCGCCCGCCTTGTCCTGCGCGACGAGGTCTTTCATCGTGTGACATTCGGGCGTGGAATATTCGGGATGCGCGTGGTCGTTGTAGTATCGCGCGCCGTTGGCGAGCACGAGATCGCTTTTGAGTTCGCGGTAAGTGAGTTTGCGATGGCGGTCTTGCTCGAAATAATTCGCCTCGTCAAAATCCTGCAGGAGTTCCTTCACACGGAAACCGCGCGCGTCGAGGTGCGGGTCTTCCAGCGCGTAATTCCATTTGAGATGGACGTTGTGAGAAGCGCGCACGAGCCGCGTGTAGGCGCGCACAATTTGGATGGATTCGTGGACGACATCCACTTCGTCCACGCCGTCCACGGTGATTCCGTATTCGGTTTCGATTCCATACGTGCGGCGCATTAGTCGTCCCCCAAACTCTTGGTGGTTGGTTGGGCAACTTTAGTTGATGTTCACCACACAATCAAATGACGCCGCGAAAAAAGTAGGACAAGCTTCCAGCTTGTCCATTGCGAACGAGGGACAACCAAGATGGTTGTCCTACTTTACCTCTTCAGAAATTCATCAACAGTAAGACCCGTTTGACGAATGATCGCGCGCAATGTCCCACGCGGCAAGTCGCCTGGATGACGTGGCACTGTCGTGCGGCGTCGCGTCTGAGGATTGAACCAGATTTCGTGACTGCCGCGAGCGGGACGGTCGAAGACAAATCCGTGCGCCCTCAGATGCTCGACCACTTGCCGATAGTTGAGCGAGGGGAGTCGGCTCATGCAGGCAACGTGGAAAACCCGACGGGGATCGAAACGCGGGTCTTGCCTTTTGTGTGCCGAATGGCGGAACGAATTTTCGGCGGAAGGGGGTCGCCGTGTTCGATGTGAGATTCCACCAACCGCCGCGCCACATCCTGAGCGATTTCCAACGTCTCTGCGACCGTGCGCCCTTGCGCGACCAACCCTGGCAAATCCTTGCTCGTCGCCACGAAGCCGCCCTCCTCCAACGCTTCGATTTCCAAATCCAGCAGAAACTCGCTCGTTTTCATGGCGCGAGACAATACAACTGACGGGCGGTCGCGACAAGATACATTTGCTCCATGGACACAAATTCCCCTGTGGACTTTGGAATCTACCTCAACTAAAAATGACTCATGCACTTAACGAACTGTCCACCAAATCGTGGCAAGAGCAAAACTCAATGTGTAAAAATGTGATAATGATTGCATTTTGGTTGTGTTCATGTGGTTGGAGTTTTGGCGCTGACCCAGGAATGAGCGAGCTACTGAGGCGACTCCAGGAGAGGAATCCACAGGCCCAAAATGGAGCGGTGAACATCCTACAACGACAACGCAAGGAATTAATTTCAGGAATGCTTGAAATCGTGGATAATGGCGACCTGCGTCGCTCGAATCCTTACGCGATTGTCCAAGCAATCGATTTACTAGGCGAGAACCGTGCATCGGAGGCGGTTTCATCACTCACCGCGCTGTTCCTCTTCGAGCGAGTTACGGAGAGCGGCATGCCCATCGAAGTTGGTCGTGGAGGTGGTGGATTGAGGGTTGAACCAACTCCCGCCGTTCGAGCGTTAATCAGGATTGGAAGGCCGTCCGTTCCTCTAGTGTTGGAGAAAATCCTGCAAGGCGACGGCGAAGCTGTCATCTCATGTGCTCTGACCGTGTTGATGGGGATTGAGGGTGACGAAGGGATTATCCTGCTGCTTCGTAAAGCGCACACCGAATGTAAGACCCCCCAAGGGAAAGCCAATATCGAAAGAGCAATGAGCTATTACGAAAAGAACAAGAAATCCATCTCGGCGACAGCCAAGGGAGCTACCGATTAGAGTTAGCGCTTTGTTGATGGAATAACTTCTGTCCTTGCCCGCTTTGCGGGCGCGAATCACACCACGCGACTCACGCCTTTCTTTTCGTGCGCGCGCGACGCGCGGATCGGCGAAACCTTGACGACATTTTCGGGATCGTGGTCGAGCAACATCAACCAATCCTCGGTGATGTCCGTCGGCGGGAAGATGTCGTTCTCGACGTATTCCGACTGGATTGCGTGGAGCAAATCCTCTTCGCTCACGCCCTCGTCGTTCTTGCTCTTGATGGCGCGTTTGAGCGCGGTCTCTTTCGCGCGGTCAACGATGGACGCGATGATTGCGCCGCTGATGAGGTCGCCGCGATACAGCATGTCCTTGCGTCCGCTGCGTAACGCGACTTCGAGGAAACGATTTTCGTCGTTGTGCGCGAAAAGCGCGTTGACGGCACGCTCGGCGAGAAAATCCGCAGTTTTCGCCGCGCTGTTGCTGTGCGATTTCTGCGTCGCGGGGTCGAACGGCAAATCGTTTGTCAGATAGATGCGGAAAATTTCCTCCGCGCCTTCCATTGTCGGACGCTGCACCTTGATTTTGCGGTCAATTCGCCCTGGACGCAAAATCGCAGGGTCAATCAAGTCCGCGCGGTTCGACGCGAGAATCACCACGACATCGTGCAACGACTCGATGCCGTCCATCTCCGAGCAAAACATCGGCACAAGCGTGCTCGTCATGCTGTGGAAACGCGACGCGCGGCGCGTGCCGAGGATGGATTCCGCTTCGTCAATGAACAGGAACGGCAGATAACCTTCTTTGCGTTTCTCGCGAGCCGCCGCAAAAATTTCGCGCACCATGCGCTCCGATTCGCCAACCCACATATTCAGGATTTCGGGTCCCTTGATGTGGATGAAGCAATGCTGCACGGTTTTGCCTGTCGTCTCCTTGAGCTTGAGCGTCAGGTTGTAAGCCGTAGCCTTGCCGATGAGCGTCTTGCCGCAGCCAGGCGGACCATAGAGCAAGAATCCCTTCGGCGTCGTGTAATGGAATTTCTTGAACATGTCGGGATACACGAGCGGCATCTCGATGGCATCCTTGATGGCGGCGATGGCTTCGGTCTGACCGCCGATTTGTTTCCACGGCATTTCAGGAACTTCTTCGAGAAAATGCCCGCGCTGTTCCTTGGTCTCGATGTGTTCGAGCGCGACGCGGTAGCCCGTATCAATGCGAATCTCGTCGCCGTGCTTGAGGGTTTTCTCCTTCAGATGCGATGAGCGATGCAGCACGATGGAGCGCGTGCCGTGTTCCTCGCCGACGCGCAAACGACCGTCGCTGAGCAAGTCGGAGATTTTTCCAACGGGTCCCGACGCCTCGTAACCCAAATCGCCGATGACGCAAAACGCCTCATTGAGCAGCACGCGAGTCCCAACATTCAGTTCGTTCGACAAACGCGGATCAATGTTCGTGTAATAATCCGAGCCACCGACCGCGACGTGCGCGATGCCTTTCTTCGGGCTGCCGAGATACACCCCGATGCGATTGGCGGGCGCGGTGACTTTCTTGAGCACATCCTCCATCTTCTCAATCGCCGCCTTCGCCTCTTGCAACGTGAGTTCGCGCTCCTGCACCTGCTGGCGCAAACGGAAAAGTTCATACCGACGCGGGTCGCCCTCCGCGCTCATCGCAATGAGACGGTCAATGGAACCGACCGCATCAGACTCATCGCCCCACGAGGCGCTGACGGGATACGCCTTTTCCGACGGCGCGCTCTTCTTCGGTTCGCGTTGCGGCTTGTCGTCCTTGAACGAATATTTGCTGTGATCGCTCATGTTGTTATCCCCCACCCGCAGGTGTCATGCCCGCGTTGCTGCGAATATAACTCATACTCTCACTCGCGCAAATGCGACGGACAGAATTGTCAAAAATTCATTCTCACGGTTGCGGGCGGGCGTCGTTGACACTGCCCAACACAACTGTTATCACATTCGCGCAGCAGCTTTCCCGACGAAGGCGTTGGCAAAGTCGCGCGGTTCCCCCCAATGATCCTAGTCGAACATTTGGTCAAACGTTACCCAGGCGTCACCGCCGTCAATGACATCTCGTTTCACGTCCAGCGCGGCGACATCGTCGGATTTCTCGGTCCCAACGGCGCAGGCAAGACGACGACGATGCGCATCCTCACGGGCTACATACCCGCGACTTCAGGCAGCGCCGTCATCGCGGGGTTCGACGTGCGCGAGAACTCGCTCGAAGTGCGCCGCCGCATCGGATACCTGCCCGAAAACAATCCGTTGTATCCCGAAATGCGCGTCGCCGAATATCTCAAGTTCCGCGCGCGGCTCAAGGGAGTGCGCGGACGCAGGTTGCGCGAGCGCTCCAACCGCGTGATGGAGCAATGCGGGTTGACCGAAGTGTCGCGCAAACTCATCGCGCATCTTTCCAAGGGATTCCGTCAGCGTGTGGGCATCGCCGATTCTCTCATCCACGACCCCGAACTGATCATCCTCGACGAGCCGACCATCGGGCTCGACCCGAACCAGATTCAGCAGGTGCGCCATCTCATCAAGAGCCTGAAGAAAAGCCACACGGTGCTGTTGTCCACGCACATCCTGCCCGAGGTGGAAATGGCGTGCGACCGCGTCATCATTCTCAATCGCGGGCGCATCATCTGCGCGGACAAGGTCGTGAACCTCACGCGGCGCAGTTTCGTTCGCGCAGAGATACGCGGACCGCGCGAGGAGATCGAAAAGTCGCTGCGCGAACTGCCCGAGGTCAGGCAGGTCGCCCTCAGCACCGACGGCGATTTTTGGGAGTGCGAAGTGGACGCGGGCGGCGCGGACGTGCGCGAAAAAATCTTTGGGCTTGCGGCGCAGCGGCGCTGGACGCTGCGCGAATTGTCCCACGAACGGCTCAGCATGGAGGACATCTTCATCAAGGCGGTCACGACCGACGCCGAGGAATAGCGATGCGAAACGTTCTCACAATCATGAAACGCGAGTTGATGGCGTATTTCCTGTCGCCCATCGCCTACATCGTCACGCTGCTGTTCCTCATCGTGATGGGCGTCGTGTTTTCCTACGTCGTGGACATCATCAACGCGGTGCCGCACGGCGTGTCCATCGTGCAATTCCTCTTCACGATGCTGATTTTCACCATCGCGTTTTTTCTACCGCTCATCACAATGCGGCTCATCGCCGAGGAAAAGGGAAGCGGGACGCTCGAAGTGCTGATGACGACACCCGTGACGGATTTGCAGGTGGTGCTGGGGAAATATTTCGCGACGCTGCTGTTTTACGTGTTCATGTGGCTGCCGACGGTCTCTTACGTGATCATCCTCCACAAGTTCAGCGGCGAAACGGCGCCGCTCGACGTGGGTCCGCTGTGGTCGGGCTACCTCGGCGTGTTTCTCGTGGGGATGTTGCTGGTGGCGATGGGTTTGATGTTTTCGGCGATGACAAAGACGCAGGTCATCGCGGGCATACCCGTGTTTGCCATCGGCTTCGGGCTTTTCCTGTTGCTGCTCTTTTTTGAAGGCATCGTGGCAGACTCGACGGTGCTCCAATACTTCTCGCCCGTGCGCCACATTCAGCACGAGTTCGCGCGCGGCTGGATTGACCTGCGTCGCGTCGTCTTGTACATCTCGGCGACGCTGTGGTGCCTGTACTTGACGAAGAAAATCATCGAGGCGCGCAAATGGAAATGACCGTTCCCAATTCCAATCAACGACCCGCGCTCGGTCTGGTCGTGGTCGCCGCGGTCGCGTTGTTCGCAGTCGGCTGCGCGCTCGTCGTGGACGGTTTCTTTCCGCCTCAGTTCGGGTCGCCGTGGTCGCGGTTCGCCTTCATGGGAATCGAAATCGTCCTCGGTCTTTACATCGCCGCCGTGAGCGTCGGGCTTGCGGCGCGCTTCGAGTGGGCGCGGCTTTCGGCAATCTGGGTCGGCGCGCTGTTCAGCCCGTTCTACGTCGCCCGACTGCTGCTCGTCTCGGAGACGCTCGTCACGCGAACACGCGACTTCAAGTTTGCCGATTCCGTCCCCAACTTTTTCGTCCTCTGCCTTGCGGCAATCGCCGTCTCAACCCTCGTCGTGGCGACCCTGACCTCCCATTCGGGGCGCGCCGCGTTCTCCCACGTCACCGACCGCGAACGCACCGATTGGATGGGGCTGACCTGCCTCAACGTCTGCATCGCGCTGAGCATCGTGGTGATGGTCAATTACGCCGCCAACCGCTATTACACGCGCTGGGACGTGACGCAGGCGGGATTCTTCAAGCTCGCCGACCGCACCAAATCCATCCTCGCGGAAATCAAGGAACCCGTGGACGTGATCGTGTTCGGCAATTTCATGGCGCATGAAACCGACACGTCGGAACTCAAGGAGCACCTCGCCAATCTGCTCGCGGAATTTCAGCGATTCACCCCGCACCTGCGGGTCGAATACGTTGACCCGTTCGCTTCGCCCGACCGCGGCGAGGAACTGCGCGCCCGTTACAACATCGGCGAGCGCAACACCGTCGTGTTCAGCGTCGGCGCGGGCGAGGGCGCGCGCCAGAAGTTCGTCAGCCATTACGAGCTTGCCGAATACGAGGGGGGGGACAGGCGCGTCCGCATGGCAAGTTTCAAGGCGGAAGGCGTGTTCGTCACCGCCCTGTTGAACGTGCTCCAGAAAAGGCAGCAAAAGGTTTATTTCGTCACGGGACACGGCGAACGCGACGTCGAGGACCCCGACCCTCTGATCGGCTATTCGCGCGCGGGCGTCGCGTTGCGCCGCGAAAATCTTCTCGTCGCAAAACTCAACCTCACCCTCGCCGACCGCGTCCCTGACGATTGCGACCTGCTGGTCGTCGCGGGAGCGACCAGCGTGCTGCCCGAAGAGGAAATCAAACTGCTGCGCGACTTCCTCGCAAAAGGCGGGCGGATGCTCGTGATGTTTGACGCGCTGACGATGCAAACGATGAAACCGCTGCTCGACGAATGGAACGTCAAGGTCAACGATGACGTGATCATCCACCTCAACCACCGCGTCGCCATTCTCCCAGGGGTCGAAACAACCCGCCCCGCGCCGTTCGCCGAGGTGGAAGATTACAGCGAACATCCGTCAGTCAGGCAACTGGCGCGCTTCAACACCCGTTTCCCGCTCGCGCGATCAGTCGGCGTTCTCGACGCGCAATCGCAACGGGTGGGTGTGGCGGAACTGGCGCGCACGAAGCCCGCGCCTGATTTCTGGGGCGAGATGAATTGGCGCGTCGAGGGCGAACGCCCCGCGTTCAACGAGGGCGTGGATGTTCCAGGCCCGTTGACCGTTGCCGTCGCCGCCGAAGCCACGGGTAATTCCAACGGCGGCGGCCGCGTGGTCGTCGTCGGCAGTTCGTTCTTTTTGACGAACCGACATTTCACGGGAAACAATTACAACTTTTTCATCAATAACGTGAACTGGCTGCTCAGCCGTCCCGAAATGATCGGCGTCGCCGCCAAGACGCCCAACGAATATGCCGTCCGCATGAAACCCGAAGAAATCCGCCGCACCAAGATTTTCGTCATCGGCGTCATCCCCGCCTGCATCGCGCTGCTCGGATTCGTGATGTGGTTCGTCCGCCGCAAGTGACGCCCTGCTCCGCCCATGAAACAACGCACTCCCATCGTCATGCTGGTCGCCGTCGCCATCCTCGCGGGCGGCATCTGGGCGCTTGATTATTATTTCACGAAAAATCCCACCGACTCGCGGCGGCTGTTCCTGCCCGAACGCTCCGCCGTTGACCGCGTCGCCATCTCGCGCGGCGAGGAGCGCATCATCCTCGAAAAGGACGGCGACCTCTGGAACCTCACCGTCCCCGTGCAAGCCAAGGCAAACCAGCGCGTCATTGAACTGTTGCTCGCGGACGTCGAGTTCACCCAAGTCCAGCCTGGCGTCATTGACAAAACCGCAACTACTCCCGAAGACCTCGCGCCCTACGGGTTGGACGCGCCCCGCCTGACCATTAACGTCAGGAGCAAGGACAAGGCGACCGTCGCGCAACTCGGCAGGGACACGCCGACGGGGCATTTCGTCTATGCGCGGCGCGACGACAAACCCAACGTGCTGGTCGTGGACAAGGATTTGCTCGACCGTTTCGGCAAACCGCTCGACGAATACCGCGACCGCACGCTGCTCGACCTCGGCTCGCTCGCGCCGTCGCATGTGCAAGTGCGCAGCGCCACGGGGCAGATCGAATTGCAACTGGTCAACGGCACGTGGCGCATCACCCGACCGTTCCAGGCGCGCGCCGACACGAAACTGTTCGCGGACCGAATGAGCGAGTTGACGCAGCCCGTCATCCAAAGCTTCGTCCCGCCGCCCGCCGAATCGCTCGCCGCATACGGACTGGCGGAACCGCAACTGACTTTCTCGGTGCGGACGGGCGAATCCCCCGCGCACACGCTGCTCATCGGCGCGCCGCACAAGGACCAACCCGAACTCACCCACGCCAAGCGCAAGGACGACGACGCGATTTTCACCATCAAGACCGAACTCGCCGCCAAACTCGCGATGCGCCTCAACGATTTGCGCGACCGTCAAATTTTTCACGTGCGCGCCGCTGACGTGGACTCCATCGAGATCGCCACGCCCTCGGACACGACCAAGCTCCAGCGGCTCGGCAACAAATGGGAAATCAAGACGCCCGTCGCCGTCCCCGCCGAAAGTTTCGAGGTACAGGTGCTCATGGGGCGCGTCGCAGGAATCGCCGTGAAGGAATTCGTCGAGGACGTGGTGACGAACCTCGCGAAGTTCGGCTTGGACAAGCCCGTGGCGACGGTTGCGCTCCTCGGCGCTGAGAAACGCGACCAGCCCGCGCCGATTCTGGCGAAACTCCTCATCGGCAACACCGACCCAGAAAGGCGCCTCGTGTTCGTCAAACGCGACGACGAGCCGTTCGTCTATGGCGTGGACGCGGACGCGGCGCGCAAAATCAGGACGAACGCGCTCGCGTTTTACGACCGAAACATTTTCGGGTTTGCGCTCGTGGACTTCACCCGATTCGCCATCGCGCACGGCGAAGCCAAAGCCGAGATGAAAAAGACCGACGACCAGTGGGCGCGCGCCGACGGCAGGACGGGCAAGGTGGACATGGGCGTGTTCCTCAACGCGCTCGGTCTTGTCGGGCAATTGCAGGCGGAGGAATTTGTCGCCGACCGCGCCGAATCACTGGAACGGTTCGGGCTGGACGATCCTGAATTGGTCGTCACGTTCGACGCCGCGCGACCGAGTTCCTCAGGCGAACCCGTCGCTCCCAAGACCAATGAACTGCGAATCAGCAAGGCAATGAACGGACAAACCCGATACGCCATCGTCGCGGGCAAGCCGCTTGTTTTCCGAATCAACAAGGACACGGTCGCCCAAATCAAAATGCTCCCGGACAACCTGATCGAGAAACTCGCGCCTCCTCCCGTTCCGCCGCCGCAACCGCCTGCGCCCCAACCGCCTCCCGCCGACCCCGCGCTCCCCTTCCTCACGCCTCCCACAGAGCCCGCTCAGCCCCCCGCGCAACCCTAGTGGTCGGTCAAAGTTCATTTGGAGAGCCACGCTCCGTCGTGGCCATCCCGCGAAGCGGGAGACGCGACGGAGCGCGTCCCTCCAAGAACCCTTTAAATGAGCTTTGACGGAGCACTAGGCGCAACAAAGTCGCGCCGCCGACTGCTCCTGCCGCAACGGCGGAAGTTTTCGATGTATCAATTTTTTCTCATCTGTCTCGGCGGCGCGGGAGAAGGTGTTGAAGTTGCCGCCATTGAAATAACAATTCTTCGCCGTCGCCGCCATCTGCTCGTCGTTCATCCCGCGCATGGGAACAAGCCCGCTGCCGCGCCTGAGCGAGCCGAACGCCCTGTCGCCATACATTTTGCAGTAGCCCGCGATGATTTTTTCCTGCGGCGTGTCCGTGATGCCGACGTAGCGAAAGGCGTTTTCAATCGAGGACGGGATGCACCACATCGTCGCGCGCTGGGTGACGAAGGATTTGCTCTTTTGCTGAGTAAGCGATGCGCTGTCGGGCACTTGGTCGGGAGAAAGCGCGGGAGTGCGCGGAAGATATTCGTTCAGTGACGGCGCGGGTTTCTTTTCGGCGGGCGCAGGTTTCTCGACGGCGGCGGTTGGTTCAATTGCAACGGGAGCTTTCTGCTCTCCCGTCGGCACGCTCGCGAGGTCTGCCAACTCGTCGGAGACTTTTTTCTCTGGCACGTTCACCGTCTCAAGTCGGGAGGTGTTTTCGGAGGTCGCCGGCGCAGACGGCTTGTTCTCGGAGCAACCGATCAGCAGAAAACACCACAGCGTCGCCAGAGCCAGAGACATCGTGGTTCTCACAGTCATCGTTGTAGCGGCGCTTCTGTGAAGCGCCGATTTTTTCTTTGATCTTGTCTGCGCTTCACAGAAACGCTGCTACACCATTTTTAGCGTCCTTGCAAACGACGGAGTTCTTCGCGGACGGCGGCGGCGTGCGGACTGGTGTTGTCGAGTTGCAGATAGGTTTGCAGCGCGCGGATTGCGTGATCGGTCTGCCCGAGTTTTGAATAGGTCAACCCCAGCCCGTAATACGCGCCCGCGTGGTTGGGGTCAACGCCCTGCACGGCGAGGAATTGTTGCAACGCCATTGCGAACACGCCTGCGTTGTAGAATTGGATCGCTTGGTTATACAAGCCCTGCGCAAGGTCGGGGGCAAGTTGCGCGGCGCGCTTGAAACTCTGCTGCGCGGCGTCGGCGTTGTTGTTCCAGAGGCAGGCTTCTCCGTGCAAAATGTGCATCATGGCGTTGTCGGGCTGCGCTTTGAGTAACACTTCCGCTTCCTGCAACGCGACGCGCGGGTCGCCCGCCACGATTTCAATCCCCGTCTTGAGCCGACGCGTTTCCACGTCCTGAGTGAGTTTTTGCGCGGCGGTGGCGTCCTCCAACGCGCCACGAAGGTCGTTCGTCCACATCCGCACGACGGCTCGCTCGAACAACGACGGCGCGTGATTGGGCGAAGCGAGAATCGCGGCGTTGTAGAGTGGGAGCGCGTCGGCAAAACGACCCGCAGCGTAGTGTTCATGCGCGCGCGCGAATTCCGCGGGTTCACCTCCCGCAGTCGGCGGCGGCGTGACAGTCGGCGGAGTTACGGGAGGAGTCACGGTTGGCGGTGGTGTCACAGGCGGATTGACGGGAGGCACGGCTGCGGTGGTGGTGGCGGGATTGGTGGGCGGCGTCACGGGCGGCGAAATGCCCGTGGTCGCCGCGACGCGCACGGGTTTGATTGAGCCGTCCTTGAAAATCGCAAGGACGCTGTCGCCGCCGTGGCTCGGTTTCTTTTCGCGCACGAGCAGGTCTTTCGTGTCGGGCAGCGATTCGAGCGTGTAGTCGCTTTTCTCGTCTATGTCCGAAACCGCGGCGATGGTCACGCCCGAAGAGGGGCACACGAAGTCGCTGAAATTTTCCACAAGCCCGTCGCGGTAAAGGTCGGACAATTTCGCGGGAAGTTTGTCCTCGTGCAGAAGTTTGTATGCGGTCACCGCGCCGCCAAGATTTTTGAGGCGAGCGCGGCACTTCGTCTCCGTTTCGTCGGCAGCTCGGGCGGCAAAAGGTAGCGCGAGCAACAGCGCGAGGAAAATACTGCGGTTCATCCAGTTCATTGTCTGGGAATTGTTCACTATCGCCTGATTGTAGGCTGAGCGCCGAGGGTGACGGTGATTTTTAGATTTTTTCCCTGACGAATGACCAGAAAATTCACGCGGTCGCCAGGCTTTTTGCTGGCAATGGCTGTGGAAACTTGTTGGCTGTTGGCAACTGGCTCGCCGTCCAGCGCCACAATCAAGTCTCCGTTTTTCAGTCCCGCCGATTCAGCGGGAGCGCCTGGCGTTATCTCGGACACGAGCGCGCCATTTTCGGCGTCGCCCAGTTTAGCCCCGACATAAGCCGTGAGCCGCACTTCGCCGAGCGCTGGGGCGTCGGGAACGGGACGCTGCGGTGTCACAACCATTCCGTGGGGAATCAATTGCGCAGCAGGCAGCGGTCCACCTGGCGTCGGCAATGCCAGACCCATTTCCGAGCCGTCCGCAGATCGAATGCTGAGAATCAAATCATCCCCAGGCGCGATGCCCGCGAGCTTTGCTAATTCTTCAAAACTGATCGCGCCCGCGGGTTTCTTGGGCATTGGTTTGTTTTCAATTTCGGTCACGACATCGCCAACACGAATGCCGATCATTTTCCCCATCCCGCGTTCGTTGACAGCGGTGACCAACAATTTGCCATCCTTGTCGAAGGCGAAACTCAGCCCGACGTCCGACGGCATTTCTTCGGGCACGCCACTTTTGGGATCAACCTCAATTCCTGGCTGCTTCTTGACGATAACGACGCCGTGATCCGTCTCGCGCTGCGGTGGGGGCGCGGGGATTTTTGTTTCTCGATTGGTTATCTGCGGGTTGGTTGGAGGCACGGGCGGAGTGACGGGTGGCGTTGTGATTTGCGGAGGCGGATTGGTAACAACGGGCGGAGGTGGCGTTACAGGCGTGGTAGGCGTTGAAGGCGCGGTTGTTCCGCCTGGAGCGGCAAGAGCTTTTATCGAGCCGTCAGCAAAAATCGCGAGAACAGTGTTTCCGTGGCGCGGCGTTTTTTCGCGGACGAGCATGTCCTTCGTATCCTTCGATGGTTCGAGAGTGTAGTCGGTCTTCGCATCTATTTCCGAAGCCATCGTGATGGTGGTGTCGGAGGCGGGGCAAACGAAATCGCTGAGATTCTCCGCCAGTCCCTCGGTGTAAAGATCGGAGAGTTTGGCGGGAAGTTTGTTGTCGTGGAGGAGTTGATAAGCCTTTACGGCGCCGCCGAGTTGCTTGAGGCGCGCGCGGCATTTCGTTTCTGGCTCGTCAGCAGCGCGGGCGGTGAGTGGAACAATAAGCAATAGGGCGAGAAATGATTTGAGGATGATTTTCATGCGGCCTTTCGAAACGCGGCGTGCCTGATGACGTGGAACAGCACAACGCGGTTGAACAACTCGTTGGGAATGAAACCCGTACTGCCGCGCGGGACGACGTGGCGTTGGTCGAGGCCTTTCATCACGGCGTTGAGGCGCACTTCGCGCGACGTGGCGGTTTCCACCGTGTCTTTCACCATCACCTTGATTTCATCGTCAATGACCTCGATGATTTCCTTGCGAATCTCGTCCATGTCGATTTTGAGCGCTTCCACGCCGTTCTTGGCGCGTTCGACGTTGGCGCGTTCCTTCAACGCCTTCGCTGTCTCGCAACGAATCTTGATGACTTCCTCGTTCTTGAAGAGTGGCTCATAAGTGTCCTTGATGAGTTTGCTGAATTTTTCCTCATCGCCCACGAGTTTCTCGATGTCTTTAATCGTCGGCACCGAGTCCTTGTAGGTGAGCGACTCTTCCGCGACAAGCCCTTTGCGGCTGAAGGCCTCGTCGGGATGGAACAAATCAATTTCGGGCGCGGCTTCGTGCAACAGATTGCCAGCATCATCCACCCCGCAAATCTCGTCTTTGAAATGCCGTGAGTAATAATGGTCGCGACCGAACGCGCCTTCCATGATAAGCGGATGCGCCGCGCCTTCCTTGCCCATGGCCCTTTTCCCAAGCACATCGGCGACGCCCGCATCAATCGGAACGAGATGCCCTTCCGCCGTGACGAGGTAATTGCCGATGTGGCGGTCGTAATCGTTTATCAACACCGCCAGCGCGCGATGCCGCGACATCTGTTGCTTGTAAAGAAAAACCTCAGCGGCAGACAAATCCTTGAGCGGCTTGCCCGTCACTTTGCGCATCACGTAAATCGCCTTCGTGGCTTTTCCCGTCGCGTCGTCGTAGAGAATTTTCACTTCCATCGCGGGAACTTCAAATCCGAGCGAACGCGCCAGTTCATTGTGAACCATGGTGTTTCGCACATCATCAAGCACATCGATGACGGTGACTTTCTGTTTGCCTGTCGCGGCATCCATCACAGGTTTGCCGTTTTTAAAAACGGGCAATTCATGCGGGACTTCTTTCACAATCAGATTCGGATTTCCCTTCACGCCGTGAATGTTTCCGAACGCCCCTGGCGTGATGTCCGTCGCTTTTTCCCAGAGGCTGTCGTCCTCCAGGATTTTCAGCGCCTCCGCTTTGTCCAACGGCGTCGTCAACCCCGAGGGTTTTTTCGCGCCAAGGATTTTTTCAATCTTCTCCTTCGGCAGGGTCTTCAGTTCATAGGAGAGGCATTGTTTCAAGCGCAGCCATTCCAGCGGCAACTCATCGGCTTCCTTCAACTCGCCTTTCAAAATGCGCGCGATGATGTCCGCGAATTTTTCTTCTGCCTCTTGATATTTACCCGACATCAACAGCGCTTCCGCAGCGGCGGCTTCCGACATTTCCTGCGCGACGGGCGGCTTGGGATATTTGGGTCTTCCTGGATAACTCGCCTTCGTCGCGCCGCGCCGCGTCACTGGCAATTCGCGTTGGATGTTCCGCGGAACGGTAGGCGGCTTGAATGGCGGCGGCGGGGTGACAACAGGCTCGGGTGCATTCTGCAATGCGGCGGCAATTTTCTTCCCTTCCTCAGCGGCTTTTTGCGTCGCGGCTTCTTCGGCTTTGCGCGCCTGCTTAAGTTTCTCGTGCACGGCTCGACCCGCGCCGTTGTTCACGTTGTTCTTCGCGCCCTCCGCCGCTGCGCCGAGCGCGATGGCGGAATCGTTGCTGGCTTTGCCGTTCGGGATGAGTTTGCGCCAATCTTTTTCAAAGTATTTTTCAAGAAAGGTGAACTGTTCCTGTGAAAGCGTCTTGCCCTGCTTGACGCGCTCGAACAATTGCTCCAACTCCCAACTGCTTTTCTCGATTTGCGCGAGGCGTTTGAGATGAAGCTCTGTCGCGGGCAAATATTCGTTGATGATGAGCGCCGCGACTTTCTGGCGCGGGATGTTTTGCGCGTCGAGCAGTTTGACGAGCACTTCGGGGTCAGAGCCAAACATCAGCGCGGCTTGCATCAACATCGCGGCTTTGTGACCGAACAGTTTTTCCGTCGCAATCACCGTCGTGAAATTGATGGTGAGCATTCCCGTGAGTTTGCCCGTCGTCCAAACCACCTTGTCATACCAAGCCAGACTCGCCTCATAACGTCCTAGATCTTTAAAATAACCGAGTATTGCTCTGCCCGTGTCTGTCGCGCCCGCTGCTCCGAGAAATTGCGTTAAGCCAATGGTGTTTGCGACGAACTCCGTGCCGCTGATGACCTGCCCCGACTTTTCGTAGGCGAGCAGCGCTTCCAATTCCGCCTCGCCCCAAAGCACCTTCGTCATCCGCGAACCCGCGCCCACCTTCGCGCCAGGCAACAGCAGGAACAAGTTATACATGCTCGTCGCGTCGCCAATCCATTCGATCCACGTGTCGCCGACGTCTTTGTTGTTCCAGTATTTTTTGTCGAGACCGAGTTGCAGCCCAAGTTTGTCCGTCCGCCCTGCCGTTCCCTCCTTTTTAACCCACTCAGGCGGATCGATCGCCATCAAAGCTTGCACGTCGGGGAGTTTCATCGCCTCACGAATCGCAACGCCGTGCAGCGCGGCTTCCGCGTCGGAGTAGAACGTTCCGTCCAATTTCCGCAACGGCAGCGCGTAACGGATTTGCGAACTCGTCATCGTGCCAATGGACGCAAAGGTGTGGCCATTGCCGCGCAACCGCAGAATGGTGTTCAGACCGAGATACGCGGTGACCATCTGTTTTTCGGTGGTCGCGACCAAATCCTCCTCGGCGGCAAGTTTGCCCTTGAAAACCGAGAACGATCCGAAAATTCCCGTCGTGAAAATCGCCCACGGCAGTTCGCCGTGTTTGTTGAGCGAGTATTCCGTCCACGCCATCGCGCGCGCGAAGGGCCAGTTGCCGCCCTGGCGGAGTTGGTGGTATTCCGCGAACCCGCGCTCCATCATGTAAGTGTTGAACGCCTTGCGCGCCTGCGCGATTACGCCCTGCGATTTATCAATCGCGGTCTTGAGGAACGCGCATTCGAGGTCTCGCAGCATTTTTTGCGCGGCGACGTTGTTCGGATTCACCGCCACCGCGCTGCGCAACGCGAACAACGCCGACACGGAGTCGCCGAGCACGAGATGCAGTTGCGCTTCATACACGCGCGTCTGATCGGAGTTCGCCTGACTCTCGGCGTCCGCCAGCGCCTGTTTCAAAATTTCGGGGTCTTTCGATTCGACCGCGATGTCAAAGGCGATGCGCTCATAAACTTTGCGATATTTCTGCCGCCAGAGATACAATTCGCCGTGGGCAGGTCCGCCGTATTTTTCATTGCCCTCTTCCAGCTTGGCTAAAATTGTCTTATACGCCGCACGCGCTTCCTCGGTGCGGTCAGAGATTCGTTCGCGGGCGCGGCGGATGTCCTCGGTGATTTGCCCGAGTTTGTTGCGCAAATTCGTCGTCGCTGCTTCCGACCGCTCGACGGGTTTGTTGACGGAGCCAGCCTCGCTGCCGCCAGGCAACGTGCCGATCCCCGTCTTCGGGAAGGCGTTGTCGAGCCATTCAGAAATACTTTCAAAAACGCCTGGCGGATTGGGGTCACCCGACAAACTCTGCAGCAGTCGCTTTTGCGATTTGAGTCGTTGTTGTAGCGGAATCGTTTCCAGTTTCGCGTCGGCAACGGCTTTGTCGGCGATGGGGATTTGTTTCGCCAACACCGCCGAGAGTTCGGGATACCATTTCACCCAGAAGTCATCGGCTTCATCAACAACGGTCGCAGGGCCAGCAATCGGCATTTCACCGCTGGTCGGTTTGCCTTTCGATTGACTGAGCCGCACGTAATGCCCCATCACACGCCACGGACCCATGTCATACACGAGCAGCGTGTAAGTGCCGCCGTCGCCCGTGATGAGGCGGCGCTCTCCCAGTGGAGCGTAGCCCCGAAACACGTCGCGGAACGGCGCGTCGCCTTCCTTCGGTCCTTGATAGATCGAGTCATACTTGCGCTGGTCGCCGACCCACCAAGCCGCCGCATCCGCGCCATATTCCTTCGTGAAATATTCGCGGTCAGGCTGGAAAGGATTGCCGTAATCCTTTTCGGTATAGAGAACCCGCGAGGCGTGACGCCCGAAATTGTCGCCGCTTTGAATCCTCGGATTCCAAGAAACATCCCACGCCGTCGTTTCGGGGTTGCTTCCGTGATGCGCGAACGCGCGCGCCTTCAGGTTCGGCGTCCGTTTGCTGCCGCCGCCGAACGCCATGCTGGCGAAACCGTAATCGGGTATTTCCTTGGGAAACTCAATCACCCACGTGACGTTCTCTTCCATCTCGATTTCCGCGGGAACTTCTGCGTGGTGGTGCGGCTTGAACGCGTCCTGAATTTTGACCGAGCGGATGGACATCCTCGTCGTCGCCCCTGGCTGCGCGTTCAGCGCGAGATCGTATTGATATCCGTCGGTCTCCTTGAATCGGACGCGACCGTTCTTCCATTTCTCGTAGCCTTTGGCGATAACAACCTCGGCGCTTTGGAAAACCCAGCCGTCGCGGCGGATGACAACGGGAATCTCGTGCTTCGCGATGAGAAACAGTTTGTCGTCGGGCATCGAAGCGGGGCGTGTCTTCGTGCGCCCGAAAAGATATTCCACTTCCTCGTCGTCCACGCGCCGCTCGCCGCGCGAGACGAGAACGTCCACGTAAAATTTTGCCTTCAGTTCCTCGCGCTTCGGCTCCTTCTGCGGCCACATACTGGTGCAATCCAGTGCGAACCAAAACGCATAAGTCCCTGGCTGTGCGGGCGCGAGCACAAACGAACTGTCGCGCACCGTGCCTTTGGGAAACGGCACGTGCTCCTTTTGCTCGTGTTCGATTCGAACGCTTCCGCCGCGCTCCGCGTCGGGGTTGTCGAATTTCCACGGCAACGTCCACACGGGAATTGGCGCATCGGCATCGAGAACCAGTTTCCTCCAACGCTTCTGCTCGGTGTTGTGACCGTAGTCGTCGTAAAACACCGAGTCCTTCGCCAATTCCTTCCCGTCCGTGCGGTAAAGACCGAAATCCACGGCATAGCTGCGCCCAGACGACCCCCATTCCTTCGGCGGATGTTCCCATTCCACCGTCACGCGGTAACTAATGCGCACAATGCCGCCTTCGTGGCGCACTTCGATCGGCACGTGAACCGCGAACGGCACATCGTAATAGAGCAACTCGGCTTCGCCCTTCGACGGACGATGCACCCATTTCTCACGCGACACGCCCGACCGCGCGCCCTCCTTTTCCACGCAACCCGACACGAGCGGCTTTCCCGTCGAGACGGGCGAGGGCGGCTTGGAAGCTGGCTGCGCAAAAACAGAGACGGCGAAGAGAGACAAACCGCTAACCGCCAACAGGCGAATTGTTTTCCGTAGATTCATGGCGACATCGCTCGCGAACCCGCGTGAAGTAAAGCGCATCGTTTGGTTTGCGTCAAGATGCTGTAGTGAATCGGTTTGATTTCGTCGCCGCAAAGAGTAGGACAAGCTTCCAGCTTGTCCACTACAGGCAATGGACAAGCAAGATGCTTGTCCTACTTAAAATTCACGCTGCTCGCTTGATACCATCAATCGCAGCAGGATTTTCCACGCTGCTCAAATCGCCGAGGTCTTCACCGAGGTAGGCGGCGCGGATGGCGCGACGGACGATTTTGGCGCTGCGGGTCTTTGGCAATTCGGTGACGAAGCGAAGGTCTTTGGGGCGAAGCGTTTTGCCGAGGATTTTTGCGACTTGTTCCTTGAGTTCGTTGCGCAACGGCTCGCTCGGTTTGTGCGACGGTTTGAGGAGGACGAAGCAGACGACATCTTCGCCTTTGATTTCGTCGGGAACACCGATGGCAGCGGCTTCGCTGACAGCGGGGTGCTCAATCAGCGCGGCTTCGATTTCGGCGGGACCAGTGCGCCGTCCTGAAACCTTGATGACATCGTCGCTGCGTCCGTGCAACGACCAGAAACCGTCTTCATCCACCAGCGCCCAATCGCCGTGAAACCAGACATTCTGCCAGCGCGACCAATACGTTTCTAAATAGCGTTGCGGGTCTTTCCAAAAACCGCGCGTCATCGAAGGCGCGGGTTGTTTACAGACGAGATGTCCCATTTGTCCACGCACGGGTTTCGCGTTTTCGTCGAACACATCCACATCCATCCCCAACCCAGGTCCGCGCAACGAACACGACTTGAGCGGCGTGATGGGCAGCGGCGAAAGAAAACAGCCGACGATTTCCGTGCCGCCGCTAATATTAATAATGGGGATGCGTTTGCCGCCAATCTTTTCGAAAAACCATCCATAACTGTCAGGGTCCCACGGTTCGCCCGTCGAACCGAGGATGCGCAACGAAGTCAGGTCGTGTTTCGTGACCCATTCGTCACCGTGACGCATCAACACTCGAATTGCCGTCGGCGAAATGCCGAGATGTGTGATGCGATGCCGCTCAATCATGTCCCACAAACGGTCGGGCTGCGGATAATTCGGCGCGCCCTCGAAAATGAGCGTTGAACCGCCGTGACAATGCACGCCGATGAGCATCCACGGTCCCATCATCCAACCGATGTCGGTGACCCAAAAAAAACGGTCGCTCGGTTTCACGTCGAACGCGTAGCCGAGTTCCTTCGCGATTTGCGCGAGCGCCCCGCCGTGCGTGTGCACCGCTCCCTTCGGTTTGCCCGTCGTCCCCGAAGTGTAAAGAATCATCGCGAAATCTTCGGAGTCGAGTTGCTCGGTCGCGCAAGTGTCGGGCTGTTTCGCTACAATTTCGTGAAACCACAAATCGCGCCCGTTCGTCCACGGGATTTGAAAATGTTGATTTTGTAGGGCAGGCGCTCCGCCTGCCTTTTGTGATTCAACGGCAAGCGGGGCGCTTGCCCTACAATCGCGTGCCGTGGCGCCAAGCCGCCTTAACACAATCACATGTTCGCAACTCGGCACGTCGGCGAGTGCCTTGTCCGCTTCTTCCTTGATGGCAACAGGTTTGCCGCGACGCAACGAACCGTCCGCCGTGAAAAGAACTTTCGCTTCCGCATTTGCCAGCCGCGACGCCACCGACGCTGCACCGAACCCCGAAAAAATTGGAATAATGATGAGCCCGAGTTTCAGCGCCGCATAAAACGCGACGACGATTTCGTAAGTCATCGGCATATAAATGCCCGCCGTGTCGCCTTTCTTGAGTCCGAGAGATTTCAGCGCATTCGCGAGACGGCACACATCGCGATTCAACTCGGCGTAAGTCACCTTGCGTTGCGCGCCGTCTTCACCTTCCCAAATCACCGCAAGCGCATCGGGCTGCGATTTCGCGCGGCGGTCAATGCAGTTGTGCACGATGTTCAGTTTCCCGCCGACAAACCACTTCGCCCACTGGATGCCCTTCGACGCGTCCACAACTTTCGAATACGGCTGCGACCATTCGACGCCCAAATCTTTCATCGCCGCGTCCCAAAACCGCGAGATATCCGCCACCGACCACGCGTGCAATTCCTCGTAAGTCTTCAGTCCGTGCTTCTTCATGAACCGCGTGACATTCGCGTCGCGCACCACGTCCTTAGAAGGTGTCCAGATAATGTCTTTCATGCTGTGAAAGTTTTTTGCCACGAATAGACACGAATTACCACGAATTTTTTCTGCAAAACCCGTAGCTACGAGCGTAAGCGAGTGGACTTCTTGGCGCATCCTTTTCTCCACTCGCTTACGCTCGTTGCTACTCGGCGAAAATTATCCGTGTCATCCGTGTCATCCGTGGTTTAACTTTTCCTCGAATGAACAGCGGCTCGAACAATCTCGCCTTGGCGCTCGGCGGAGGTGGGGCGCGAGCGGCATATCAAGTGGGTGTCCTGCGTTGCCTTGCACGCGAATTTCCCGACATGCGTATCCCAATTCTCACGGGCGTTTCGGCGGGTGCAATCAACACGGCGCACATGGCTAATTTTCAGGGCAATTTCCACAGTTCCGTCGAAAAACTCGCGTCGTTCTGGGAGCACATGACAATTGACCAGCTTTTCCGTGTCAGCCCGCTCTCGCTCGCTGGCAACGTGTTTCGGTGGGCTGCTCATATCCTTTCGGGCGGCACGCGGTTCGCGCCGAAAACGCGCGGGATGGTGGACACGTCGCCGTTCCAAAAGTTCCTGCTCGGCGTTTACGGGACGGACGACGGCACAATGCGCGGTATCGCGGAAAATATCAGCCGCGGCTCGCTCAAAGCAGTCGGCGTCACGACCACGAATTACGTCACGGGGCAATCCATCACATGGGTCGAAGGCGCGAACGTCGCGATGTGGCAACGTCCGAATCGGCGCAGCGTGCCGACAACGTTGACGGTGGACCACATCATGGCGTCATGCGCGCTGCCACTGTTTTTTCCTGCCATTCGACTCGGCGAACAATGGCACGGCGACGGCGGCGTGCGCCTGACCGCGCCGTTGTCCCCCGCGTTGCATTTGGGAGCGGAACGCATCCTCGCGATTTCCACACGTTTTCAACGAACACTGACGGACGCCGAACTGGCCGCCTCGCAAGACTATCCCCCGCCCGCGACCATCATTGGTTCGCTGATGAATTCCGTATTTCTCGATTTGCTCGATTACGACGCGCTGCACATGCAGCGCCTGAACCAACTCATCGCGCAAATGCCTCCCGACAAACGCGGCGACTTGCGCGCTGTGGAGTTGCTCGTGTTGCGCCCGTCGGTGAATCTGGAATCTCTGGCGTTGGAATATGAAAAAGAATTGCCGAAGACGTTTCGGTTCTTGGCGCGCGGCTTGGGAACGCGAGAGACACGGGCGGCGTCATTTCTCGCGACGCTGCTGTTCTCGCCCAAATATATTCGCAGTCTCATGCAAATCGGCGAGGAGGACGCGACCAAACAACGGGAGAAGATTGCGAAGTTTGTGATGCCGCAAAACGCGCCGACGCGCGCGTGAAGATGCTGCTGCTCAAGCCGTATCCTTCGTCAGACTCAGGACAAGTTTTGACGCCGTTGTTGACCGCGATGGCTTCGTCCTCCCTGCCGTCATTCTGAGCGCAGCGAAGAATCTCTTGCAGCGTCATAACCAGCCCCGCTTTTCTTACCACGATATTCATCGAGACGCTCCTGAAGCCATTTCCAACCAGCCCTTAGCCCTTGAGTCTCAGAAGCAGGTTTCGCTCGCCACTCCTTGAGGAAACTAGCTGCTGTTCCATCATCGAGTTCTTTCCGCATTCGCATTACATATAACCATGCCGCTACGGACATCGCCTCACCGCCGCCGTTCCCGATTTCGACGTCTCCAAACCATTCGCTCCGTCCTTTAACTCCTCCACCAACCCATCGGTGCTGATGGGGTTCTGGGCAAATCGAGTCTGCCCATTTCGATGCAGCCGTTTCTGAAATCTCGTCATGGATGACGATGTTGAGCCTCGATTCGTAGAAACGGTATCGCCCGCATGACTCGCAGTATCTTGTGCGTTTGGTAGATGGGCCACAAAACCAAACGACGAGTGTCGTTCCGAAAATTAGCGTTACTGCTAGCGCCGTAATCCTAAACTTTCTTCCAACTTTCATCTCATTCCCCCGAATCAATCTGCGCGCGCTGCAACTTGCCGCTGTAATCCACGTAGATGCTTTTCCATTCGCTGAAGGGGAGCGCACGCGCCTCGCGTGCTGCGAGCGACGCCCCGTCGGTCGCATTCCCCTGCGCAAATGATTCCCGCGAGGCGCGGGAATCCACACGCGGGGCGCGTGTGCTTCCCAGATTCGTGTCCGCGTTAATCGGTTGCGGTATCAATTTGTGCTCTTTGTAGTTTTCCACTGTAGTCCACATAAATACTTTTCCATTCGCTGAACGTGTCGAGCGCGGCTTGCCCTGCTTCGCGGTGGCCGTTGCCTGTGCCGCGCGTGCCGCCGAAGGGCAGTTGGATTTCTGCGCCGATTGTCCCCGCATTCACATACACGATGCCCGTTGTCAAATCGCGCATCGCGCGGAAGGCGCGGTTCACATCGCGCGTGAAGATGCTGCTGCTCAACCCGTATTTGACGCCGTTATTGACGGCGATGGCTTCGTCGAGCGCGCCGATTTCGATGAGGCAGGTGACAGGCCCGAAAATTTCCTCCTGCGCAATCCGCATCGTCGGTGTGACGTTGTCGAAGACCGTCGGGGCGTAGAAAAAGCCAGAGGATTCGGATTTAACCGCTAATGGACGCGAATGGACGCGAATGTTTTTATTCTTTCCCAATTGGCGTTCATTGGCGTTCATTCGCGGTTGAATTATTTCCCCGCCGCACAAGATTCTCGCCCCCTCCTTCTTCCCAATCTCCACATACCGATGAATCTTCTCCAACGCCGCCTCGTTCACCACGGGTCCCACATCGCTCTTCTCATCCAATCCATTTCCAACCCGTAACTTCTTCACGCGCTTCACCAACCGCGCTGTCAATTCCTTGCGCACCTTCTTGTGCACCAACACGCGGCTCGCGGCGGTGCAACGCTGCCCGCTTGTGCCGAACGCGCTCCACACAATACCGTCGAGCGCGAGGTCGAGGTCGGCGTCGTCGAGGACGGTGACGGCGTTTTTGCCGCCCATCTCCAGTGTGCACCGTTTGTTTTGCCGTGCACATTCGGCGGCGATGCGCGTGCCGACTTCGTTCGATCCCGTGAAACTAATCATCGCCACATCGGGATGATGCACGAGCGCTTCGCCCACACTTAGAGTAGCGCGAGCATCTTGCTTGCGATGGTCTGATTTTTGATTTGCAGAATTGGACAAGCTGGAAGCTTGCCCTACCTTGCCGTGACCGAGCACGAGATTCAACACGCCCGCAGGCAACCCCGCGTCGGCGAGCGCGCGCACATATTCCGCCGCGCACATCGGCGTCTGGTCGGACGGCTTAAAGACGATGGTGTTGCCGAGCACGAGCGCGGGCAGCGATTTCCACGACGGAATCGCGACGGGAAAATTCCACGGCGTGATGAGCGCGACGACGCCAATAGGGTCGCGCACGCTCATCGCGAATTTGTTCGGCAACTCCGCAGGCACAGTCAGCCCGAAACTGCGCCGCCCTTCGCCCGCCATGTAGTAAGCCATATCAATGGCTTCCTGCACATCGCCGCGCGCTTCGGTGAGCACCTTGCCCATCTCCTGCGTCATCAACCGTGCCATTTTTTCTTTGCGCTCGCGCAAAATCTCCGCCGCGCGAAACAAAATCTCCCCGCGTTTCGGCGCAGGCACGAGCCGCCATTTCCTAAACGCCTCCTTCGCCGCGCGCACCGCCGCTTCCACATCCGCCGCGCCTGACAACGCGCATTTGCCAAGTGACGCGCCCGTCGCGGGATTGATGTCGTCAAAGGTCTGTTTGGAAGCGCTCTCGACCCAGCGCCCGTTGATGAAGTTTTTGGTTAGAGCCATTTGTTTAGCCACGAATAGACACTAAGTAACACAAACGCGAAAAATCCGAAATCCGAAATCCGAAGGAAACTCGAAGCACGAATGGCGGAAATACAAAATTGGGAGGGACAGCGTCCACGCTGTCCTTTTGATTTTTCAAAGGACGCCAAGGACGGTGTCCCTCCCAGCAGATTTCTGCAACTAGGATTTTCCGATTTCGAGTTTCCTTCGGATTTCGAGATTCGGATTTCGGATTTTGTTTTAGAGTTTGTGCTCTTTCTTATCTGAGCGCAGATAAATCGTCTTTTCGATCAAATCGTGGTGGGCGCGGATGTAGCGGATGGTTTTGTGTTTGGCGCGCATCAAGAATAACTCAAGATCTCAACAGGTCTTTCGACAGCGAGCGCGCGACGCTGGCGTTTGAGGCGTTCGATTTCGTGGAGTGTCTCGGCGGTGAAATAGCTCACGCCACAATTCTGGCAACTGACCATCGGGATATTTTCAATCACCAAAAGGTTTTTGCCTTTGCCGTGCGTCTCACTGACATGGCGGATGCGTGCACCCGTTTTGCCGCAGATGTCGCAGACGGTTTGTTGAGACGATTTTCTTATTTAGCCTTCTTCTTTGCGCTTTCACCGAGGTGGTGGCACAAGTTAGTCAGCAGGCGGCTATGGCGTTCAGCCGAAATTGAGCCAATCGAGCCGAGCATATTGGTTTCTGGAAATACAGCTAGAAATCCCAAGCGGATGAGTGACGTCGCCTTGAGTCCGCTTTGTCGAAAATCATCGTCGGTTGTGTTGACGAGTTCGTCGAAGTTTGCAACGCGATGTTGGAGTTGGGTGCTGACTCCGCAGACGAGAAAATCGTTGAACGGCGGCAGGCGGCGCAGGAGGACGACGGGACGATTTTTAATGAGCCCGTCGGCTTGAGGAAGCGGAGTCAGAGCAATGTCTCCTTCGTTCATCGGCGCAGGTCAGCCGCGGTGTATTCAGGTTCGTTGTCGCCATAAGCGCGAGCCAAAGATTTCTCCGCAACACGCGACCATTCCTGCCGCTCGCCGTCTTGGGGAAGGACGATAACGACGAGTCGCGTGTTTGGCGGAAGATTGTAAGGTTCGTCGAGTTGGATTTTCTCGCCGTCAAAATGTGCGCTGAGAGCAACAGTTTTCATCGCGAGGTATTGTAAGGGGAAAGCGGTCTGGCTGCAATCAGCAGTTGTGATATGTTTTCGCAAACTACCCATGTCGGAAGCGGATGGAGGCAGGCGCACTACAGTTCCCCATCAACCCATCATCCCATTTCCCCGCGTCAGAGCTTGTGTTCCTTCTTATCACTTCGCAGATAAATTGTCTTTTCAATCAAATCGTGGTGGGCGCGGATGTAGCGGATGGTTTTGTGTTTGGCGCGCATGAGGATGCTCCATGTGACGGCGCGGTTGTCCACCATTTTGATTCCAGGAAGGAGAGAACTGTCGCTGATGCCTGTGGCGCAGAAGATGATGTTGTCGCCTTTCGCGAGGTCGTCGGCGAAATACACTTCGCGCAATTCTTTTTCGTAACCGTCTTTGATGAGCGCGGCGCGTTCCTTGTCGTCGCGCGGCCACATTTGCATCTGCATATCGCCGCCGAGACATTTGATGGCTGCCGCCGCGACGACGCCTTCGGGCGAACCGCCGATGCCGACGTAAAGGTCAATGCCGCTGTCGGGCATCGAAGGCGCGATGGCGGTGGCGATGTCGCCGTCGCCAATCATGCGCAAGGTCGCGCCCGCGGCGCGGATGCTTTTGACGAGCGTGTCGTGGCGCGGGCGGTCGAGCATGATGACGGTGAGGTCTTGCACGCGTTTGCGCAACGCTTTGGCGATGAGGTCGAGATTTTCCTCGATGGGGTTGTTGAGTTTGACGCTGGTGATGCCGAGTTTGGTCATCTCGTTTTTCACGCGCGGACCGTAGGCGATTTTGTTGCTGTAAAAACTCGGGACATGGCGGAGCGCCTGCTTGACGCCTGGCTCGGGCGACGCGGCGCAGAGGACGGCGATGGAATTAGGGAGACCTTTGGAGACATTGGTCGTGCCGTCAATCGGGTCAACGGCGATGTCGAAGCGGATGCTGCCGTCGCGCCATTTGCCGAGTTTTTCTCCGAGGAAAATCCCAGGCGCGTCGTCCTTGATGCCTTCGCCGATGACGACTTCGCCGCTGATGTCCATGAGGTCGAACATCCCGCGCATCGCGTCGCACGCGGCGTAGTCGGCGGAGTTTTTGTCTCCTTTGCCGACCCATTTGAAGCAGTTGAGCGCGGCGGCTTCCGTGGCGCGGATAAAATCGAATTCGATGATGCGCTCAATGTCGTCAATCGGCGAGGCGGTCTTCGGCGGCTTGTCTTTCATCATGAGAGGAACCCTTTCTGCGTCGTCGCAGTGGAAATTGGCGGAAACTTTAGCGCATGTCAGCGAAAATTTCCCAGAAAATGTTGTGGTTAAGCGGAGTGGAAAAGTCCGATCTGGTGACGTGGGATTTCATTCAAGGTGCTTTGACGAGTCGAACGCTGGCTGAAACCTGCGCCTACTTCTTTTCCGCGACCGATTTCCTAGACTCCCCCTCCTTGAGACCTTTCTCCAACATCCCCAGAAATCTTTCCGCGGACATCAACCCGCCGTCCGCAGAGAGGACGGTTTCGCTGGCGTCCATCACGACGTAATACGGGATGGCGGCGGTGCCCGTTTTCTTCACGAGATAATCGGCGTTAAAATCGCGGTTGGGTCCGCCGTCAATGTAAAGTTTGACGCGAACAAACCGCTTGAAAACGTCCTGAACTTCGGAGCGCAAGAACACCCCCTGCTCCATAAGCCGACAATTGCTGCACGCATAACCCGTGAAATCCACGAGCAGCAGCTTGTTTTCCCTGCGAGCTTCTTCGAGGGCGGGTTTCAAGTCGGTGTGCCACGCCAGAGGCTCTGCGGTTCCGTTGCGCTTCACCACCACGTCATCCTGCGGCGGCAACAGCGCCTTCACCCACGGGTGCATGTCCTTGCCGAACAATCCCGCCGTGAAATACAGCGCGAACGCCACGAAGAACATGCTCAACATCACGCGCGCGACGCCGAGGTATTCGACCTTCGAATCGTGCGAGAACCGAAAGACGCCGAGCAGATACAGACCCGTGAACGCCGCAATCACCGCCCACAACGCGAGGCACGCGTCGAACGTGAAAATGTTCCAGCCCCAAATCAGGTCGGCGGTGCTCAGGAATTTCAGCGCGGCGGCGAGTTCGAGGAAACCCATCGTAATTTTCACCGAGTTGAGCCAACCGCCGCTTTTCGGCAGCGACGACAGCCATCGCGGAAACAGCGCGAGCAGGAAAAATGGAATCGCGAACGTCGTCGAATAGGCGAGCATTCCGATGGTCGGCCAGAACCATTCGCCCTGCGCAGCACCGACCAGCACCGTGCCCGCGAACGGCACCGTGCAGGTGAACGCCGCGAGCGTGAACGTGAACCCCATCAGAATCGCGCCCACGTAGCCGCTGGTCGCGCCGCTTTTGCGGTTGAGGAAATTGGTGATGAACTGCGGCGCCTGAATTTCAAACAGCCCGAACAGGCTCAGCGCGAACACGACGAAGATGACGGTGACAAGCAGGTTCACGTAAGGATTCGCCGCAATCATGTTCGGACCGTTCGGGCCGAGCACGACGGAAACGAGCAGCCCGAACACGGTGAACATCACGATGATGCCGAGACAGTAGGCAACCGCGAGTTTCACGGGATGCGCCGTCTTGTTTTCCGCCTGCTTCGTGAAAAACGAGACCGTGATCGGAATCATCGGGAACACGCACGGTGTCAGCAGCGAGATGAGTCCCGCGCCAATGGCAAGCAGCAGAAACGGAATCAATCCTTTCGGCGCGTCACCTGACGGGGCGGTCGGCACAGGCGGCATCAACCCGACAAATTCCTTGCGCGCCGCGCCGTCGGCAATCTTGAATTCCGCCGCAACATCAGGCGCGCCAAACAGACAGGATTCCTCGTCGCACACCTGGTAATCCACATTGAACACCACCTTGACGGACGCAGGCGCTGTGTCGTCAGCAATGCGCAGGTATTGCGTGAACTCGGCTTTCTTCTCGAAATACTCCACCTCAAGATTGTCGAATGCAGGGTCGGGCTTTCTCTTCGGCGTCAACTGCTGCATCGCGCCGACGGGCATCAGCCACGCCGCCTCCTTCAATCTTATCTCCGTCGGTTTCGGCCCGATTTTGTCCTCGGGATACCATGGAAAACCGTAAACGTGATAGCCGTCCTTGATGTCCGCCGTGATGATGACCTTCACCGTCTCGCCCGCGCGCGGGTCGGCAGGCTCAACGCGCGTGGAAAACTTCACGAGGTCGGCGGCGGTTTGCGCGAAGACATTCGCGCCCCAAAAAAGTCCGAACCCGACGGCGGCGAGAGTTGCAAAAAAGCGATGGTTGAAGATGCGACGCATGACCGCGAATAAGATGCCTATTTTAGAGGGGTGTTTCAATTATTATTCCGCCCCGTTGTAGCGGCGCTTCTGTGAAGCGCCGTTCGCCCAATCGCAAAATCTGCGCTTCACAGAAGCGCAGCTACAGAAATTCCCCAAATTGGAGGGACGCGCTCTGTCGCGTCCGATTCGCCAATGCGGTCACGACGGAGCGTGACCCTCCAACTCGCTCTGCGTCAATCTTCTGAATCAAAATGGGGAATGTCT
>Ga0187892_10002603_pt1 | contig 35416 bp, 24 predicted proteins | sample MA1701073metaG_FD_139345 | JGI IMG/M metagenome (GOLD analysis project Ga0187892, IMG submission 139345) | Bio-ooze microbial communities from a basaltic lava cave in the Kipuka Kanohina Cave System on the Island of Hawaii, USA - MA170107-3 metaG ... | reverse complement strand
CTTCGGCGAGCGAGAAACAGAAGCCGAAGTTTCTTTCCACCATCCCGAATTTGTTGCCGATGATCCAGATTTGCTTGGCCGGTCGCGAGCGGAACGCAAACTCCAGCGGCCGGTCACCAGTCGGCGCCGGGCAGTGGCGGTTTTCGTAAGCGGTATCCCAATGCCATGCATCGCGGCTGACCTTGATGACCAAATCTTCCGCAGTTCCCTGCTTGTCCTTGCGCGGGACGAGATTGACGGCCCTGATGTTCGTCTCCCTTGCCAGATCAATGCGAATCCACACCGGCTCTACATCCGGCTGTGCCTGGCTGCGGCTACACCAATACGTTTCCGGGTCGTCGTCGATCAGGTTGATGGGCAGCAACGGTTGGAAATCCATCGCCTGCGTCCGCGGCATCCGCGGCGGTGTCGCGCCGAACAGATTGCGGCGAATCTCGTGCGACATCTTTGGTTGGAGCTTTTGCTTTGGCGTAGCGACGCCTGCCTGCAACTTCACGTCGCGCAGGAAGTCCGGGCTGATCCCGTAGATGAACGTGTCGCCAAAACTGCGGACGGCAGTTCCGTTGACCGTGGTCCGGACCGGCTGCTTATTCTTGGTTTCGGATGAAGAGGAAGGGGTCATGATTGGTTGTCAGCCTCAGACGCGGTGATGGAATAGGCAATCGCAATCTGATCCACGGGCCGGAAAGCGCGCTCTGTCAGGGATTGGAGGGATCCCAGTAGTAGTCAATAGCCGGTGGGGTGGAGTAGGTGAAGATCGGACCTTTCGCCGGCACCCATTCCACGTGACGGTCGCAGAATGCAACGTTCGCGCCGCTGTTGTGTCCGACGTAGGCGCAGTCGCATGTCCACGGCGAGGGCGAGAATACCATCGCATTGCCCCAACCCCACGTGCGGTACGTGACTTGCCAGTTGAGTTCACAGAGCAACACCTTGCGGGAAGGAATCCGCACATCGGCATTGCGACAGTTGCTGTCGTAGTAGCCGAGGCTGGCGTTCGCCGTATAGCTGAGTTGAGCCCCATCCCAGGGTGGTGGATCCACCAGTTTATTGGAGGGGCAACTCCACAGGCGTGACCAGGCAGCAGTGTTTTGGCTCTTCGCGCCGAGGTAGGGGTCAATCAGCCATTGCCAATAGGAATTCCCCACGCCGGTGGGCGCGGCGCGGTCGTTGTTATCATCGGAGTACATCGCCATCGCCATCGCGATCTGCTTCATGTTGTTCATGCACTGCGCGGACTTCGCCTTTTCCCGCGCTCCTTTGAGCGCGGGCAACAACATGGCAGCGAGGATGGCGATGATGGCGATCACCACCAGCAACTCGATGAGCGTGAAGCCGGAGCGCTTGCGCTGGTTATTGGTAATTGGTAATTGGTTGTTCGTGGCGCGAGTTCTCCCGAGCCGGTTTTCCAATAACTGATACCCAATAACCATTAACTCCTGCTGGTGCTCCTTCGCAGGCGACGAAGCAAGACCAAGGCGCCAAGACCCGCCAGAGCCACGCTCGAAGGCTCGGGGATGACCTGAAGCAAGTCCATCTCGCTGGCGCTCAACGCCCGGTCCGCGATGAAGATGTTGTCGGCAAGCCCGTAGTATTGCGATCCCAGGGCGCCTCCGACGTTGAAAGGAAGACCGAACACCGTCTCGGAATTGTTGCCCGGAGTTCCGCCTGCGTTGCCAAAGCCGACCATCCCGCCAATGCCGGTGAACGACTCGACCAGAAACTGATCGACGTAGAAGCTGAGGGTGCCGCCACCGGCCGTGCCGTCAAACGTAACACCGATGGACTGCCACTGGTTCGTCTTGAACAAGCCGGTAGCCGTGGTCGTGAACGTTCCTTTACCGTTCTGGTACCACTCGAGGGCGCCAGTCGGGGTGGCATAAAAATGCGTTTCACCGACTCCGCGCTTCCAACCGGCCCAAAACAGCGTTGTGTAACCGGAAGAGCCTGGTGCCGTGGGCTTGACTGCCGCCGACCAGGTCATCGCATTGGTGTAGTTGATGATGTCAGCGGTGATGAGTCCCATGTAACCCGGCCCTTGTGCCATTGTGGTTGTGTCGTAGATGCTGCCGCTCGGGCCCGGCCCGCTGGTGGGTACGAGAGTCCACGGCGCATAGAGCACATTCCCGTTCTGCGAACCGTCGGCCGTGAGGCTGTCAGTCGCAAGCGTTGTCGTGTTGCCGGGATTGTCGAAGGTGTATTTCAACTCGATCGCCTGCGTCGCCGGGAGGAACATTCCCAACAACCCGAGCACCGGAATCAGTTTCATAAGCCTCGTGTAAGGCTTCCCATTTGGTTGTGTTGTTGCTTTCATGTGTTTTTCTCTCTTGGTTTGTGCTGTTAGCTCCGACGACGACGCAGCAAGACCAGTCCGCCAAGACCCGCCAGAGCTACGCTCGAAGGCTCGGGGATCAAGGCCAGCCCGCTGCCGCCGTTGAACAGGCTCGATATATCCGAGTCGCTTAATGCGATCTTCCAGAAAGCCACCTCGTCCATATTGCCTTGTACGAATTTCCCGCCGCCAAGCGTGCCACCAGAGCTGCGACCACTGATTTCCAGCGGGTTTGGACTTGTGGTAACCGCAGCCCCAACCCCCAGGGTACTCCCAACCGCAGCGCCATCGTAAAACAGAGTGAACGTAGTCCCACTGCGTCGCGCCACGAACTGATGCCACGCACCCGTCGAAATGGTGAGTGCAGGCGAAGTCCCAACCCCACCAACTCCGGCACCACCATAAAACTCAATTGCATTTGAACTCAATTTATAGAACGTCCAGCCTGGACCAGACGGGCCGGTAAACTTTTCGATAAACACCTGCTCGCCAGCTGTGCTGGCAAAGTTTACCCAGGTCTGCATGGTGAAATCACTGCTGCCGAGATTGAAGACACTATTGGTTGCAGGATCAACCGCGTACTTGAACGTGGCGGTGGCGTTGTTCATCCCGTCACCAATGAGACCGGGATCAAAGTCCGGTGTTGTGGCAGGAAAGCCGACGTTACGACCGCCTGCGGTATCCAGGCCGCGATTCGCCGAATCGTCGAACTTCCAATAACTGGTCGGATAGGTCACGGCTTGCGCCGTCTGGATGCACATCCCGATCAGGGCGAGCGCCGGAATCAGTTTCAAGAGCTTTTTGCAAAGCTCCCCGTTCATGTTTGCTGGTGCTTTCATTTGGTCCTTCTCTTTCTTGTTTTGATTTGGTTCCAACAGTCTAAACGCTACCGGCGACAGCCTGCTCGGCTTGGTGGCCGGTGACATCGCGCTTGTCCCTTCCAAAATGTCTCCATGATCGCTCGTTCCCATATTGCTCCGCTGAAAAACCGTCCTTCTGTTCCCAGAAAGTCGTCAACTCTACGCGTGGTGTCTGATCTGACGCGACGAACCGGCACTTCATCTCCAGCGACACCGAATGAAGCTGTGTTGCACGGTCTTCGATCAGCGGCACCAGATTTCCCAATGCCTGTTCGGCAATCTCGTCCGCTTCCATGTACCGGGACCAGGTCGCCACATTGGGTCCGGTCAGCGCCTGGCACAATGAACGGCTCGGCACCGGCACGATCAGAAGCTCCTGCGGCTTTGGGCTGTGCATCGCGAGAGCGGCCGGGAGCATCGCCGAGGCCCAGTGATCCACGACGATGGCGGCATTCGTCAGCCCCGCTCGGCACAGCATCGCCGCTGTCTGTGCAACCTTGTCGGGTTCAATCGGACACAGGTGCATGGACCCACCGGGCGCAAATTCCTTGATGGCGTTGGAATACCCACGGAAACGTTCCAAGTCCACGTGCCAGAGGTCTGCCTTCGAGGGATCGGCATCGAACCAGACAGGGCGGCGTCCCGCATGCAGCAATTCCCGGGTGATCTCATACGCCCACATCTCGACGTTGATTCGCAACTGTGGCACATCGGCACTCAACGGACAGTTGCCCAGCACCAGATAGAGAAACGAATGATCTTCCAGGAATCGGATATGATGATCGCGCACGCGCCCGTCCAGCAGCAGCGCGTCCACCGAGCGTCTCCGAATCATCTCCGGCACCTTGCCCTGGAGCAATTCTTCCGTGCGCATCTCTTCAATGATGAGTTCGTAGCCCGCTTTCAACGCCGCGCGCTGGATGGCGAAAGTTAACTGCTGCGAATAGGAATGCAGAGGCTGCGCGAGATCCACGTAGAGCAAGCCGAGCCGGTGATGTTTCTGTTTGCGCGAAGCCTTGCGTTTGTCATGGGCGACATAGGTGCCGCGTCCATGATGACGGTCGATCAGTCCCTGCCGGCACAGCAGGTCGTTGGCGTAGCGAACGGTGTTGTAGGAAACGCGAAATTGTTTCGCCAGGTCCCGTTCCGAGGGCATCGAGTCACCGGGGCGAAGTCGTCGTTGACGAATCAGCCTTTGGATTTCCGTCGCAACTTGTTTATGCTTGACCATAAGCTACTGCTTGATGCTCCAAGCAGTATGATAAACGCCTTTTCATTGCAAGCACTTTTTCTTGTGTTCGCTTACGGCTACGCTTTAGCGTCTGAGCGCGAATCCAATGAACTTGCAATGGAGAATCGCCGTCACGTCCAACGCCACAGGCGTGAGTCCGTGGCCCGCGCGCGTCAGCGTACCCGTGCCGAAAGGGACAAACGCGTCTGCGTTTTCGATCGCGAGACCAGATGGACAATCCGTCCCCGCGCAATCGCGCGTCCTGATGCGTTGGCCGGACGGATCGCCGCGCTGGGTGCAGTTGGATTTTCAGACGACGCAGGCCGGGGACCACATGGTTCGGCCCACCGCAGTTGCAGGATCGGCGTCGCGGCCGGTCCAGAGCAAGCGGACGGGCGGCAAGTTCACGATCGCAATCGGGCGATTGCGGCTCGCGCTTGATCCGAATGCGGCCAACCCGATTGCGAGCGTGCAATGGAACGGTCGCGAATTGGGCAGTTCGTGCAAATTCACCGCGGTGGACGGAAAACGGAGATCGTTTCCGCTCGTGGCCGGTGCCGCCCGCAACATCACCGTCGAGGCGGACGGGCCCCATCGCTTCCAGGTGTCTTGGGAAACGCATCACGCGAAGAAACTGCTCGCCGTACGGTTTCGCGTCGAAGTGCTGGCCGGCATCGAGGGCTTCTCGTTTTCCTACCAGTTCTTTCACAAGCTTCCGAAGCATGACACGCTCAATTTCCGAAACCTCAACGCGGAGTTTGCTTTCCAGTCGCTCAACCGCGCGCAGCCCGTTGTCGCGCAATCGAGCTACGGCAACATCGGCCTGCGGCGCTTTGTGCGACCGAAACATCCGGTGACGATGCGCGTGGACCGCACACGGTACGGTCCGTACGTGAAGACATCTGCGGAACTGGACGACGACTTTGATTACCCGCCGTTTCTCGACAATACCAATCTCGGCACCGGCAACGCCGTCGCACTCGAAGGGAATTACGTGGCGGTCGCGTTCGTAATGCGAGAGTTTGAATTGCAACGACCCAAGACGCTGACGGTTCGGCCGGGCGCGGTATCGATCGGCATCTGGCCCGAGGAAGCGGGGACGTTGACTCTGCCGCAGGGACGCAGCAAGCGACAGGTGTTTTGCTTCCGTCTTTGCGAACCAAAAGCCGAGCAAGTAGAATCGCTGCTTGCCAATCCTGCCTCGTGCTGGATCGAACCGTCGGTGTGCTGGCTCGACAAGGCGGACTGCGTCCACGCGGGCGCGACATGGGACCAGCAACGGATTCTGACTGGCTGCGAGCCGGGCGCCACGTTTTTCTCGAACCTGCTGCAAAGCGCCACGAACCGCTGGGAAACGGTTCCCGAGATGTTCGACTATGGCGACACGGTGGACACCGGTTACACGACGGCGTATCCGTCCCAGGGCCGCACGCCCGGGAATGATCAATACATCTTCACGGCTCATTACATGGTGGCTCACGGGCATTTCCATTCGGCAGATCGCCTGCCGCCGGTTTGGTCCAACAACGAGTACGATGCGATCTACTGTCTCGCGCTCGAAGCGATCCGCGCGCGCGACTTGAATGCGCTCCGCAAGCTCGGTGCGGCGGCGCGTCATCAGATCGAGGTGGATTTTGTCCATTACTCCGACCACTGGCAGCAGCATCGCTCGACGCCGCAGCACTCCTACGATCACACCGTGCTCATGTCTTCAATCCCGAGCCATCAGTGGACGCAGGGCTTGTACTATTACTACGCGCTGACCGGCGACGACGACGCGCCGGAGATCATCCGCGCGATCTGCGACTTCAACCTGATGTTCCTCGAACGCGACGAAGTCAGCTTCGGGCTGCATTTCAATCGCGAGCTGGGCTGGGCGCTGGTGGCGCTGGTGTTCGGCTACGAGACAACGGCGGACGAACGCTATCTCGCGATGTCGAAGCGGATCATCGAGAAGTTGCAAAAGGACGCCGGACGCACGGATTTCTCAGAACTGAAGTCGAAGCAATCGGGCGGCGTGGGGCTGAACGCTACCGGCCTCGGCGGCGGGTTCAACGTGAACACGATCCCGATCGGCGTGAAGGCGTACTACCAGGCGACGGGTGAAGAATGGGCGAAGAAGCCGCTGCTGGAGTGGATCGAGTTCGGCATGAAGAATTTCAACAACAAGGCCACGGGTGTGAAGTTCAGCGAGCTGTTCCCGGAAACCTTTTGCTATGTGTGCGAACTGACCGGCGACAATCGCTACCTCGAAGAAAGCCTTTGGCAGTTACGAATGTTTTTTCACGGCTTCGGTTCGCTCGACTGGCTCGATCCGCTGGGACGTCCTTTGACGACGAAGCTGTACACGCGCAACTACCGGGGACTGGTGTTCTACCTGTCGGCGCTTGCGGATGCGGGCTTGCTGGAGCAGGAAGAAGCACGGCTGATGGGGTAGGACGGCGGGCCGTTTTGATCTCTCGCCTTTTTCTCTGCTTGCGAATGGCCGTTGCGGTTTGCGTTGCCGGCGTTGCCTGCGGTCAGACCTACGACTTCGAGACGCTCCCGGCGGGGCTTCCGTTGCTGGGACAGGACGGCTGGGTCGGTTGGGTCGGACAATCCAATGCGCCGACCGTGACCACGCAGCGGTTGTCTTACGCCTTGAAGCGCGAGACCTTCGCCAGCGGTGGCGGCACCGGTACCGGCAGCGGAATGGCAGCCCGGGTCAACGACGCGCGATTCAAATTTCCGCCGCACGAGCCCGCCAACCGTTGCGCGGCGATCCAGTTCGACGTGCGGCCGTCGGGCGGTGACGCGATGTTCGCGCTTGGCAGCCGGCTGACGACCATTGCCGAGGACCGGGTGGGCCCGCAATTCGGCTTTCTCGGCCGCTTCCTCCTGCGAGGGGCCGCCTTCGGAAAGCTCCACTATGCCAACCTCGAGCCTGAGGATGGCAAAAGCGATTGGTACAGACTCCGTTTGCAAATGGATTTCACCGCGGACGACGGCGACGGGCGCGGTGCCATGTACGTCATGAACCTGTCCCGGGGCGAGCGGTCGTTTCGCGTGCAGCCGGTCTTGAAGGACGTTCCGCTGGAGTTGAAACGAATGGAGATGGGAAGCGGCAATCCGGCGACGTGGGATTCGTTGTTTATCTGGGGCGCGGCGAACGACTGCCACATCGACAACCTGATGCCGCATGTGGCGGAGGCAGGCATTGCCCCAGCGGTTTCCGTGAGTGTCAAGCCCGCGCGTTTACGCCAAACGGGGAAAGAGCTGATCCTGGCAGACAACGGGCGAGTCGCATTCGATGTCGTGGTGGGGCTATCGGCGGGAGACACGGTCCGAAAAGCCGCATTGGATCTCGCCGACAAGCTGGGGCAGATGAGTGGCGCGACGTTCCGCGTCGTCGAAGGCGAGGGCGCGCGCGGCATCGCGGTGGGCACGCCCGCGGACCTGCCGGCTTGGAGCGCCCTGGCGAAGGAATTCGGCGCCGAGTTGGCAGACCGCGAGTCGTACGTGATGCGGACGCACGCTCAGGGTATGCTCCTGTTGGGCGCGCGACCGATTGGCGCCCGTCACGCCGTGTGGGACCTGCTGCATCGGTTGGGTTACCGGCAATTCTTCCCGGGACCGGTCTGGGAGTGCGTGCCAAAGCCGAGCCGCATGTCGGTGAAGCTCAACGTCCGCGAGAAGCCCGACTTTGTCGTGCGCAACATCTGGTGGCCGTGGTTGGAAGGGCCGTACGACGCCGAGCGCTATCAGGAATGGTGCGAACGAAACCGCCTGAATTTCGGCGGGCCGGACGGCTACGGCTTTCGACCGAATGGCGGGCACGTGTACGAGGAGATCGTGGCATGGGGACGGGCCGAGTTCGACGCGCACCCCGAATACATGGCGAGCGTCAACGGAGTCCGTCAAAGACCGGATGCGCCGAACCCGAAGTTCAATTTCGCCAGCCCCGGCCTGCGTGCGCTGGTCAAACGGTGGGCGATCGAGTACTTCAAAAAAAATCCGCTCGTCGAATGTCTTTCGATGACTCCGAGCGACGGCGGCGGCTGGGATGATTCGCCCGAGACCGCAAAGCTCGGCACCATCACGGATCAAGTGGTGGGCCTGGCCAATGAAGTCGCCGAGGCCGTGAACGCCCGTTTTCGTCGGCCCATCTACATCCACATCTATATGTACGACGCCTACGCGGCGCCGCCAACGATCCAGGTGCACCCGATGCTGATTGTCGAGCAGGCACAATGGTACAACACCACGGGCTACACCTACGACGAACTCTGGGAACGGTGGCGCAAACAGGGTGTCCGCACCGGCGGCGCGTACGAGTACCTCGACGTGTTCCAAGCGAGCCTCGGACTCCCCGGCTCGGCCAGGGCGTCAGCGTACGACTATCTCGCGGAATCGCTGGGCAAGTTCCATCAACAGCAGCGGATCATTTACTGTGGGGAAAGCAATCGCTCCTTCGGCCCCAACGGTCGCGGGTATTACTGGCTCACGAGCGTGTTGTGGCGTGTGGACGAACGAAACCGGAGGGCCGCGATCCTGGACGACTTCGAGCAACGGGCGTTCGGCCCGGCGGCTGGCCCGATGGGGAAATTCTATGAACTGCTGGAGCGGCGGGACCTGCCGGAATTCTGCCACGAAAGGCTCGGCCAGTTGTACCGTCTGCTCGCGGAAGCATGGCAGTCAACGGACGACGCGTCGGTGCGGGGACGGCTGATGGAATTGGCGGCCTACTTGCATTATACGGACTTGGCGTTGCAGGCCGGCCTGGATATTCAGACGCTGTCGCCGCAACAGGAGGTCGATTTGGCGTTCGAACTGACCAAACACTGCGAACGGCTGCGGGACAGCCCAATGCTGTCGCTGGGAAGCGTTTGGCGGATGTTCTACAGTCAGGTCGCGCAGGCCCACCCCTCGCTGGTGCCACGAAATACCGCGTACGACATCGACTGGCCACAAAATCCCCTGCGGGAACGCCGGGCGTTTACGGCGGAGGAAATCGAGAGGCTCATCGCCGACGGGCAAAAGCGAAATGCTGCGCCCGAGTTCACCCCGGTCAGTTATTCGAAACGATTGGTTCCCGCCTCACCGCTGGCGTTGCCTGCCCAGCCGCGGTTGCCGCCCGACTCCGTCAGCGTGGAATGGCGGACCCTGCGCGCGTATGTCCCCGAGGGGCGGACCAATCTCGTGGTGCGAATCAAAGCGGGCAATGTCCCGAGCGATCCGAGCGTCGGAACGCGGCTGGAGTTTTACCGGGCGGACGGGCCCGGGGTGGGCGATGCCAACCAACGGTACCGGACCCGCGCGGTTGGCGATGGCCAGTGGCACACGATCGCGTTGCCCGCTCCGCAGCCGGGGCTGTACGTGCTGGAGATTTCCAGCAACCGCGCCGGCAACCAGATCGACTGGGACCAGGACCAATTGCTGACCGATTGGTGCGAGGGATCGACCTATCCGAAACCAATCCAGGTTTGGTCACGCTATTTTTACGTTCCGAAAGGCGCCCGCGAAGTGGCCGGTTTCGCGGGCCGCACCAGTGGCGGCGAAATCGTGGACAGCAGCGGCCGGGTCTTGTACACGTTCGACGGGAAGCGCGCCCGGCTGTTTGTCATTCCGGTGCCGGAAGGCCAAGCGGGCACGGTCTGGTTGGTGCGGAACACGATGTTTGCCAAGCTGCTGCTGACAGTGCCGTCTGCCTTCGCGCGCAGTCCGCAAGAACTGCTGTTGCCCGCGGAGGTTGTCGCCCGCGACCGCGCGAGGTGACTCCAGTCGCCGAGGAGGAGTAGCCGGCACAAACAGCCGTGCCGCAAGCCAAAGCTTGAAGTACAATCCCAGGGCAAGAGGCCGGGCCACGATGACCGCGAGCAATGCGGAAATCACCCATCGAAGCGCGCACTACCGGTCCGTCCAGATCAGGTCGAGTTTCAGTTTCGGTTGTTGCTGAACGCGCCACAAGTTCAGCAGGGCCATTGCCAGCGTGTCGGAACCGGTGATCGCTTCGTAGTACGGCAACTCGGGCAGCGCACGCGGGATGGGTTCCGTGGCGAAATACATCTCGACGGCCCGCGCGGCGATGCGGTTGGCCTGATTCAAGTACCGCTTGTCGCGGGTCAACTCGAACGTACCCGTCAACAGAGAGATCGCCTCACCCATCGCCACCGGATAGACGCGATCAGTCGGCTTCGGGATTTCGTCGAGATAGGTGCCCGCTGTTTGTAAGACGAGTCTCTTGTGGGCCGCAAGTCCCGTCTGGCGATGCCGCTCCAGGAACATCATCGCCGCGTTCGCATGGGAAGAATTGCCGCCGCCGTAACCGGCGGTCCAGCCGCCCGTGTAGGCGTCGAACTTCTCGATCTTCTTCGGATCGGTCAGGTGCGGGTTGCCGGGTTTCAGCGTGCGTACATCGGCATGAACGACGAAGCCCTTGCGCGCCGTCTGGAGGTCGTGCGGCGCCTTGACCGATACGGCATCGATGCGTTTGTCGAGGGCGCGCATCTTCGCAGCCAACTTGCGGGGCACTCGTTGCGCCGCGTCGTGCAGGTCGATCGCCAGCGAAATGTCGCTCATCGGCCAGTGGATCCACTTCACGTCGTCGCCCAAGCCGGCGGGCAGAGCGCCGGTGTCGGGATGGGCGCTGCCGGCAAACAAGTCCACGAGCGCTTCGATGGCGCGCAGGAATTGTTCGTCCTTTGTGCATTCGTACGCGTGCGCCCAGGTCGCGATGTAGAACCCACCGTGCCGCGGGAACTCGTAGCCGCCGCCGGGCCCGCGCCAGCCGTAATAGGCATGGCGACTGAACGCGCCGGTTTTCTGATTATGAATCTGGTTTTCCCAACTGCTCGAACAATGGACCATCGCCGCCATGCACCGGATCGCGCTCGGGCAGCGGCGTTGTTGGGGACCTTGCCGGTGTCTTTCAGGGCGTGGACGATTGGCTGGCAGGGTTGGACGATGTGGCTTGGCTTCGGCATCGCGGAACCAACTTGGCCGGTTTGAGTTGGAGTGCAAGGGAAATGTCCGAAGCATGCCGTCATCAGGCGGGGCTGCAAAGTCGCCTGAGAGCCCTCGTCCTCGAAATCTGCGGAAATCGAGGACGAGGACGAGGACGATTGCGGGAAGTGAATTTTGCAGCGCCGCTGATGCCCGTCATGGCCCATGCACAAAAAGCTTTGCTTCGATCCGTTCCAGCGGTATGAGGCTCGCCCGTCAAATGAAATCCAATATGAAACCACTCAAAGTCGCGGTCGTCGGGTGTGGCAACGTCTCGGGGACACACCTGCGGAACATGAAAGCGTCGCCCCGCTTCGAAGTGGTCGGCGTCGCGGACGTCGTCGAGGCGGCCGCCCAACGCCGCGTGAAGGAATTCGGCGTCGCGCGTTGCACGACCCGGTACAAGGACCTGCTCGCCGACAAGGACGTGGAGGCGATATTCGTACTCACGCCGCCGGCAAGCCATGCGGAAGTGAGCGTCGCGGCGTTGCGCGCGGGCAAACACGTCTTTTGCGAGAAACCGCTGGCCATGACCAGCCAGCAATGCCGCGCAATCGTCGCCGCGCAACGGAAATCCAGACGGACGTTCCTGCTCGGTTACCCGATGCGGCATTCGCGCGACGCGCTGAACCTGCGCGAGCAAATCCGGAGCGGACGGATCGGTCGCCCCGTGTTCTTCCGTGACGTGTGGGCGCTCTGCAAAGGATCACCCAGCCCGGCGATCCACGACGCCAGGCTCGGCGGCGGTGTCTTGTACGAACACACGCACTGGGTCGATTTCGTGAACTTCACGTTCGGTCCCGCCCGCAAAGTGTATGCCTCGATGACGCGGTTCAAGCCGGACAAGACCACCGCGCCGGACACGTTCGTCGCCATCATCGATTTCCGCTCGGGCGATCAGGCGGTGTGGTCCGAGTCGTGGGCGGCGAAGGGCCTGGGCTGGGACCCGCTGTGCGTGGGGCGACACGTTCGGCCCACGACCGACGTGATCGGGCCCAAGGGTTCGATCCATTTCCCGGCGCGCGACGGGAAGAAGGTCCTCGCGCTGTACGAGGCCGACGCGCAATCGGGCGAGCCCACCGAGCAATGGGAATGGGAGAGCGATTGGGCCGCCAACACGGCCGGCTACGTCGCCGAGATCGACCATTTCTACGAGTGCGTGCGCGACGGGGCCAAACCGCGCTGCACTGCGGCGGATGGTCTGGCCGCGATCGAGTTGGTCGAGGCGATCACGCGTTCGAGTCGGACGGGGAAGCCGGTGTTGCTGAAGGGCTGATCGACGCAGCGTATCGCTTCTTCGTCTGCTCCCAGTAGTTGACCGGGCTGCGCACGGAGATGAGTTTGAACTCGGGCAGCAACAACCCTGTCAGTGCGCCGCCGCGACAGCAGTCGGTGTCGATGCCAAAGACCTTGTCGCGATAGACGAACGGCTGACGCTTGCCGGAGTAATCGTGGTGACCCACGACCAGCGGCTTCGCCCCGTCGTAGAACTCGTACCACGGACGCTCACCGAATCGTTGCTGGAGCAGCGTGGCGCCGCCGAGCGTGCCGGCCAGCACCATTTCGTTCTGTTGGTCGAGTGCCACGCCCGCCTCGAAGTAACCATGCACGAGAGTCGCCTCGGGCAGTTCGAGGAAGTACGGGAATGTCGCCATGAAACTCACCGCCCCGGCATAGCCATCGCCCAGTTGTGCGCGCGAGATGATCTGGGAGAGCGCGGGTTTGATCTCGCCGCGGGAGGAGCGGATGTGTTTGCGTTCGTGGTTGCCCATCAGCGAACGCGCGTTGGACCGCGCGCGGAAAAACTCCAGCACCTTTGGCGTGTCGGGGCCGCGGTCCACGATGTCGCCGAGCGCGATGACTTCATCACCATCGCTCAGGGCGGCCTTGTCGAGCAGCGCGAGGAGTTCGACGTGGCACCCGTGAATGTCACCGATGAGCAACTGCTTCACAACGGTTGGAGGAATTTTGCAAAGCAACGGGCAAACTGTTCGCGAACATCGGCGTCGTCCGGCACGCGCGCGGAGCGAATCGCTTCCCGGATCTGGTTCTGGGAAAGGCAGGCGCGCTCGACGATGAAGCGAGCGTCGGTCTGGTCGACGGGATCGTCGCGCATGAGTTTGCTGAGAAAAAGGTCCAGGTCGCCGAGCCGGTACAAGGAAAGTTCTCCCCACGGACCATGGATCGGCACGCGATGCGTCCGCCAATCCGGCCGCAACACCACCTGGTTTTCCTCGAACAGGTGGCTGATGTAGAGTTCGCGGTCGGCAAACTCCCTGTTCACGGCGTCAATCGCTTCCCAGAAGTTGGTGGTGGCGGCGAGTTCTTCGGCTTGACCGAGCCACAACACAACGTCCACGTCGCGGCTCTCTGCAGCATCGGGTGGCGGGTTGGCAAAACCGAGGTGCAACGCGGCGCGACCGTAGAGCGTGAGGTCCACCGTGCGGTTGAGCCGAGCGCCGAGCGCGCGGAGGATTCGCTCGGCGTTGCTCATGCAACTAGTTTCCAAGATGCCGCGTTGCACCGTCCGTCTTTCATCACCGGCTGCGCGAGGCGCGTCCAATGGAGGATTGCTGATCGCAGGCGGGGCTGGTTGCCGAATGCCTCCGCGATTTGGCGCCATTGCGGATGCGCGGCATCGACGCGGAGGGCCTGGCGGGCCAATTCGGCGAGCACGCGTTCGACGCGCTCGCGCCGGGCCACAAGCGCGAGCGCGGAAACCCGGGCGGCCCCGCGAGTGATCAACTCGGCCGCGAGTCGAATCATCTGGGGCCGATCCAGCGCCTGGAGTTGGCACAGCCCGACGACCAATTCCTCGTTGGACAATTCGGTCTCCGCAGGCGGCGTGAACGGAGCGTTTGGACGGTTTGGGCGGACAACGATGCGTGCGCCACGCCCGTTGGCAACATCCACCAGCCAGTCTTCCAGACAGCGGCAACCGGGCGAAGGGAAGCGCTTCTGCAATGCGCAAAGCCGATGGCGCAAGACTGAAACGTGTACCGTCATGCCCAATCGCTCTGCCAGAATTGGCTCCCGTTCATTCACGACCGAATCCTACCGCGAAGGCGGGGAGAAGCAAACGCAGATTAGAGGCGCAACTTGTCTTCCTTCGTAAAGAACAGCGCGAGGAAATGGAACATCACGAAGTACTCGACGCAGAAGGGCGGGAAGCCCAGGAAGCCGGCAATCGGCATCTCGAAGACCTTCAACGCGCGCAGCATCGGGAAGGTGTACTCCCACTTGGTCGTGGCCCAGTAGTTCCAGAATTCCCAGAGCACGCCGCAGATCAGGCCGGCGAGCATCAGTTGCGCGAACCGCGAGAAATCGCCGCGCGCCCAGTCGCCGAAGATGCTCTGGCCGCCGCGCCGGTAATTGATCGGGTCGAGCAGGAACACCCAGCCGCACCAGACCAGCGCCCAGAGGTACGGACCGTCGTTCGGACCGAGCAACGGCGGTACGAGCACGAACAGCAATCCGCAGGCGATCGAGAAGTGAAGCAGGAAGTCCGGGATTGCCGCTTGGCTCTTGCCGCTTGCCGCTTGCCGTTTCCAACCCTTGCACCAGCCGAGCGTTTGGACGAGCTCCACGGTCTCGAACATGCCCGGCATGATCGTCGCGAAGGCGATGATGTAACCGAGATAACGCAGTGGCAGGTACTCGATCAATTCGACGTAGGTCCAGCCCGGCATCAGCACGTTGTACCCCTCGAACATCACCCAGAACGCCACGGAGAGAATGCACTGCGCCCAGAAAATCTGGCGGCGATTCATCAGCAACGATTCGCCCCGACGCCGATAGATCCAGGCGTCCACGAGGAGGATGTAGCCCCACCAACACACCGGCGTGGCCCAGCCCGCCATGCGGAACCAGAACCCACCCCGGGGCGCGTCGCCGAGATGATAGCAAAGCATCGCGAACTCCTCCCAGGCGATCAGCGCGAGGCCGATCCAGCCGTAGTGGGGAAAGACATGGCGCGTGGCGCGCGGCGCCTGGCGTGCCGGTTCGAGCAGTTGTTGCGTCATGGAATCGTCAGCTTCTTCATTTCCTCGAGCATCATTTCCTTCACGCGCCAGAGGTTGGCGAGCGTGAGCGCCACCGGCAGGAAAAGCACGATGAACAGTGTCAGCCGGATGTGATATGGGAGCCGGAAGATGTTCAGGAACGCCAGCCCGAGGTTTTCGTTGGACCCTTCCCGAAGGCTGGATGCGACCGCCCACCAGAACGCGTACAAGGCCGGCGCGCCCAGGACCAGCGCGATCAGGGCGAGGAACACACGCGATTCCCTGCGCAGGGAACGATCGCCGAGGAACCTCCCCAGTTCCATGCAGAGCGCGTTCAACGCCCCGAGCAGCACGATCGCCGAGAGAATCAGACCGAACAGATTCAGCGTGTACGTCGTTTCCTCCGGCATGTTTTGCCACCAGTAGAGGAAAGGCGTGAAATAGAGCGCAGAAACCGCGCTGGCCATGCACACCCGCGCCCGCCGGCGCCAGTCGCTGCCAATTCCTTCGACCTGCTGGAGCCAGTAAGTCCCCGCACAGGCGACGGCGAGCACCGCGAAGAACAGTACGAAATACAACTGGGCCAACGAACCGCGGATAAACGGGTCCGTGACCACGATGTGCGCGATCAGCAACTGGATGCAGAACAGCAGCGACATCGGCACGCCCCAAAAGACGCACGAAAGCCCGCGCGTCAGACGCACCAAGTCCAGGCCAGTCAGTTTCGGGGTCGCTGTGTCAACCGGGGCTTCCATCTCGCCGACTATAGCCAACGGGCGCGGTCGCGCACAAGCACGCACACGGTAAAGGGTAGGTAAAACGGGCTCTTTGCGGTATGCGGAAGGGAGAAGCCAATTTCATGCAGGAAGTAGCGCAGGTTTCCAAACCTGCTGCATCGCCGACTTCCCAGTCGGCAGCGTAAATAAATACGGTCGCTGGGTCTGCGGGTCTGGGAACCCGCGATACGGCAGACTTGGAAGTCTGCGCTACAGAGATGCAACTCGGTTCATGCGGTCAATTTGGGACTCGCACGTCAAGCGGGGAACCCTTAGGTCGAGCACGGACCCCCCCGGGCTCGTGGAGCGGCGGTTGGCCTTTCGATTTCATCTTTCGGATCTTCAGCGCTCACGGCAATTTGCAATTCGAGCGCCAAACCTCGAACAACGCGGATTCCTGTAGGCCCATGTGCCCATCGGTCCCAAACCGAGCGTATTGGGCCGCTTTCCTCATGGTTGACGTGGGGTGGATTGGGAGTGCGAGGCAGGCGATTCACCCTGAATCTGCTGAAACTGGTCCAAAAACGCCCAAAACCGAGGCCATTTTTTTCCTTGCGGGGTGGATAGGCGCGTGTTAACTCTCGCCCTCGTAGTGCCCTAGGTGTCGTTTCTCTAAGGACGGTCGGACTGTGGTTCCAACGTGATGCTCAACAGCGGGGTCACGACAGTCAGACTGTTTTGGGGAGGCGGTACCGTGGGTTGGAACAAGCTAACCCCCGTTGGAACGGGGGACAACCTAACGTGGAGGAAACACTGTTCATGAACAGATGCAAGCTGTTAGTGACTGGGTTGTGCACGGCCGCCATGGTCAGCCTTGGTTCAGCGGGCGCGTCCGCCGAATCAGCGCAGATCGCCGCGAAGACCTTGGAGTTCTTGGAGGCAACGGTGATCAGCGGGTATGCCGAGGCGTCGTACGTGTACAACATTCATCGGCAGATCATCGGAAAGAATCAGCATCGACACGGTGATGCGGATGTCGCCGGTGGTAAGTTCGCGGGAGCGGGCGGGGCCAACCAGCTCCGCGCGTTCGACAACAACCACGGTTTCACGGCGAACGGCCTGAAACTGGTGTTGGAAAAACCCCTGGGTGAAGGAGACTGGGCCGCTGGGTATCGCGCGGACCTGCTGTTTGGCAAAGACGCCCAGCAGTTGGGCCGGGCCGAAGGCTCGGGCAGCCCGTTCTTCGATCCCGAGGGCGATAGCCCCGACGCATATGGAACGTACATCGAGCAGGTGTACGTTTCGTTCCGTGTGCCGGTCGGCAACGGCGTGGACTTCAAGTTCGGCCGTTTCGTATCCCTGTCCGGCTACGAGGTCATTGAGAGTCCGGCAAACCTGAACTTCTCCCGTGGCTTGCTGTTTACGTACGCCACGCCCATCGGTCATACGGGCATCCTGGGAAGCTACAGGTTCAGCGATGCGTTTGACGCCCAACTCGGTCTCGTCAACGGGTGGAACACCTGGATTGACGACGATGCCGATCCGGCGATCATCGCGCGCCTCGGCTGGCGCAATCCGAGCGGCACCGCTTCGGCGGGCGTCTCGGGTTACTACGGCCAAGCCCGGTTCGTTGACAACGCCTATGAGAGCGCGGTCACCCACTCCGGCGAACGCTGGTTCGTGGACTTCGTGGCCAACGTCAAGCCGACGGAGAAAGTCCTCATCGGCTTCGAGGCCCTCATCGGCGATCAGGAAGGCAACGACAAGCTCACCGACCACAACATGTGGTGGGGCGTAGCGGGCTATGCCAAGCTGCAGTTGACCGATACGGTCCACGTCGCAGGCCGCGCGGAGTATCTGTACGACCGCAACGGGTTCCTGTACGATGATGACCACGGCACGTTCGACCCGACTCACGAGGATGCCGATACGCCCATCGAAGTGTGGGAACTGACCGGCACGCTCGGCATCGAGGTGTGGAAGAACCTGCTGGTGCGCTTCGAAGTGCGTTACGACCAGGCCACCACCAGCAAGATCAGCTCTGGCGACAACCCGCCGTTCGACCCGTCCAACGACCAGCTCACCTTATCGGCTGACGCTGTGTTCTCGTTCTAACGGTCAAACGGAATCGACAGTTAACCGAAGCGCCCCTCGGAGCAATCCGAGGGGCGTTTTGTTTTTGCGAGGAGTTACCGGCCCGGCAGACGGGATTGGATCGTCGAGTTCGCCATCGGAACGGGGAACCGCCTCTTAACGGAATTACATCACCGGCTGTCGAAGGACGCATTTCCCGCCATCCATGTCCGCCTGCCACTCGGGGCGCATTTGCACCCCGTCGCCGAGTTGCAATTTCGGGATGTGGTCGTACACGGGACGCGGATCGGCCGCATCCTCGACTGACCGGTACAACACCCTCTGGCGCGGGCCGGTGATGACCGCCGCGTGTTGGACGACGGACCAATTCGAGAGCGGCTCTTTCTCGGGGAAAATCTTCTCGCCGGCCAAACAGACGCGCGCGGGATAGGGGACCGCATGATCGGCCACCACGTCGAGCACGCCCCAGATGGTAGCGCCGCGCCGCGCTTCGGCGAAGGTCAATTCGAGAAGCCGGTGCTGGCGCACGTCGGCCCCGTGCACGAATTGCCAGTCGAGGTTGTTCTCCAGGCGTTCGCCCCTCTGTTGTGCGCCGCGACGGAAACGTTCGTCGCGGAACGCTTGCAACTCGGGCGTGATGTACGAACACGCCGTGATGGCGACCGCGCCCGTCTGCGGATCGGCGGGGATCAACCCGATGCGCCGGTTGGTTTTCTCGACGCCGACGGCGCGGAGGTGCCGGTCGACCCAGATTTGCTTGCACGGGCCCCAGAAGTCCTTGTAGCGCGTCATGAATTCGATGATGGACCGGATGTCGTCCCGGCATTCCTCGGGCATCAACTCGTGCGGATGGATCGGGAAGATGCACTCGGGTTCGTCATCGAACACCACGCCGTCGGAGACGCCGCCTTGCTGCCAATGCACCTGGTCGCCGGGGCGCGACCGCTTCGGCGGCGACCAGTCGCGGAAATGAAACCGGTCCTTCGGCAACGGCACGTCCCGGTTGTCGCCGATGGTCACGCCTTCCTTGCCGTCGGGGATGAACACATTCGTGCACCCGTCGGCAACGGAGCCGATCAAGTCCCAGCGCGTGAGGTGATGCGCATTGAGGCGCTTCCAACAAAACCAGTGCGACGAATAATGAAACGCTGCCGCCGTCTCGTCGCCGCCGGCCGCTTCACGAAAGCCTTCCCGCTCGCCGAGATGGCGTTCGATCAACCCGCGCGCTTCCGGGTACGTTGCGTAGTCCGGTTCGTCGGCAAGTCGCTCGCGGTCGTACGCACGCCACGCGGCGCCCAGGTCCATGTCACCGATGGTCGGGAAGAGCTGGCGCACGAACTTTTCGTGCTCGGCCATTTGCCGGGCCAGCGTCTGTTTTGCCTTTGCGCCGGCTTCTCGGCCGCGCTCGCGTCCCAATTCACGTAGATTCATTGGGCCACTGTATGTCGTCCGGGCCGTTTTGAAAAGGGTCGTCTTTTGCCCAGTATTAGCACGGATTTGCGCCCGCTATTCGCGCGCGCACGCGCCGTACAACGTGCGAATTTCCGCGCTCGATAACGGGCGATTGTAGATGCGCACTTCGTCGATCAGGCCGCGGAACCTTTGCCAGCCGCCGGAGTCCACCGCGCCGATCGCCAGCCACATGCGCGATGTGTCATAGTCGAAGCCGCCATCCGCCTCGCCGCTGCGCACCAGTTCTCCGTTGACGTAGATTTTCATCACGCGATGGTTCTTGGAACGGGTGGCGAGGGTGGCGGTCAGGAAATACCATTGTTCTGGTTTCAATGGCTGCGGCGTGACCGCAGTGACCGTTTGACCTCCGCTCGCGAGATCGAGACGGAATTCGTACCGGCCATCGGACAACAGATGGATCTCGTACGGATCGGTGGCCGGGCGCGCGTCTCCGAACCACACGATCTGCGAGCCATAGCCGCCTTCGACGGATGAGTACCGAATCCACGCGCAGAGGCTCAGGTTTTCCTTCAGGTCGAGATCGGGCGAGTGTTCGACTTTGATCCAGTCATCCTGCCCGTCGAATTGGAACGCCTTTCCGCGGATGCCGTCCGTGCGTTTCGGATCGCCGAACACCTGCCCGTCCTGCCCATGGCCGCTGGCGTCCGTGGCTCTGCCATCGTCGAAATTCCAGTAAGCCACCAGACCACGAGTGAGGCTGCCGGCGTCGCTCCGCACATCGAGGCGAAGAACAATCTCCAGCGGCAGCGACAGGCGTCCCAGCGTGGTGTCCAATTCCAGGCGCTCCAGATCCACGAACGCGCGGAGCCGGTCACCGTTGCGAAGATGCACGGTCGATTCTTCCCTCTGCGGGTCCAGCTCCAGGCGATCCAACTCCGCCAGCGGGACCCGCAGCTTGCCCAGCGACGGCGATTTCACGGGCAATTCCTCGAGGTGGGTTGAACCGACGATGCGTGAACCATCCGAAAGGTGCACGATCATCTGGGGTTGCTGGGTTTGCGTTTCGTTGGCCGCGCCGACGACTCCCAGACTGAACGCCGCGGTCAAGCCTGCAAATGCGATGAGGGGAATGGTTTTCATAGGGACTTCCCACTTTGACGGAATCAGCAGGCGGAATGTTCCCGGTGATTCAATGGGGAGGCCGTCTCCGACGGGCGACCATGAATTTGACGCGTCGGGAGTCGCCCGTCGGAGACGGCCTCCCACACTTCAATTCTCACACGAAGCTCAGCTTCGCCCACTGTTCGGCGCTCTGCACCGCGCTCGATGGATTTTTGCGGCTGCGCGCGATGTGGCCATTGTGCTGGCGCAACGTCGGCTGGGTCGCGTCTTGATAGCGCCAATCGAGACTCCAGCGGATCGTATTCGTCTTGTTGGGCAGGCCTTGATGGAACAGCAGGTTGTGGAAAAGAATGACGTCGCCGGGGTCCACTTCGATGTCCACGGCCTGAGTCAGGCGCGGCTGGAGGTGTTCCCCGGCGATTTCGAGGTAGTGCGTCTTGCGCACGTGCGGCACGACGCCAAGCTTGTGGGTGCCGGGAACGAACTGCATGCAGCCGTTCTCGACGCGAGCGGGCACGAGGGGGGACCAGACGTTGACCATGCGAAGCTGATCCACCGTCAGGGATCCGTCCGGCTTGCGTTTGTCGATGGTCTCGGTGTAGCCGCCGTCTTGATGCCAAAGCACGAGCGTCCCTTCCCAGTCCGGCAACTTCGGCCGCACGCTGTAGTTCGGGTACAGCCGGATCTCGTCGCCGAGGAATTGCTCGACCGTGTCCAACACGCGCGGATGGAAGAACACCGAAAACAATTCCGGCAAATGTAACTCGCGCCGGAAGTTCTTCGGCATGAGATCGAGGTTGTGCTCGTACAGCTTGAACAGCCGCGTCTCGAACGGTTCGCTTTCGAACTTGTGTGCGATCCGTCCCGCTGCGAGCAGTTTGGCCGCGTGCTGATCCACCAGCCGTTCCATCGCCGCGCGCGCGCCGCGAGCGACCTCGGGTTCGAACACGCCCTTGAGGATCACGTAGCCTTGATGGTCGAATTCGGTCGTCATGCCGGCAGGATATCCGTGGGCGCTCCCGTCGTCTTTACGCTGATCCGCTTTCATTTTACCTCGATCCGTTGCCCGGCATCCGGGCCGCCAGTTCAAACCACCCGCGACGGCAACGCGTCGGGACGGTTGATGCGGCGGATGGCACGAGCAAACTCGGGGTGATTGATGATTGCAGCGGTTTCATAGAATGTGATGCTCCTGGCTCCGGCGCGTAGATAGTCTTCCACCTCGGTCTCGATGCGATACGGATGCAACGGAATGCGCTCCTTGCCCCAGTGCGGGCGACAGAACACGGCGCCGGGGGCGCACTTCGTCCCTTTGCACGCGGTGACGAGGCCCGCGATGTCGGGGGCCGTGGCAAAGGAGCGGTTCTCGATGATGATGGCGTCCATGATTCCTTCGCGCGCCCAGAGGCCGGGATCGCAGCCCATGAGCGGATACGGTTTACAGACGCGGATGTGAAACTCGGCATCCGATTTCTTGCGCAACATCACCTCGCGGACCTGGCGAAGGAAATTGGTCATCACCTCGATGTGTAAACCGACGACGCGCGGGTCGAACGGCGGCAACTTGCGCATGTCGAGGCCGTGACGTTCCTGGAATTCCTCGATGATCGGGTCGCCGTACATGACCTTGGGCAGATGACGCATCGTGTCCATGAGAATGCCGTCGCAGCCCATGTCCATCGCTTCTTCGATGATCTTCAGGTGGAAGTCTCGCACTTCGGGATAGCCGAGGCACAGCTTGCCCGGCACGGGCGTGCCGTCGAAGTTCTTCTCCAGGAAATGAGGATGCTCCACGTAGAACTTGTCGAGCGGTCCCTTGCCGAAGAGGCGCTCGCCGTGGTTCTGCAGCCGCATCCAGCCGAAACAACGCATGCCGCGCCGGTGACAGGCTTCGCCGATGAGTTGGACGCGATTCAGTTTCAGGTGTTCCTCGATGCGCCGTGCACAGAACTTTTTCTCCGCTTCGGTAAGTCCGATGGATTGGGGAACGACGAGTTCCGCCCCGGGCACACGCGACGGATATTCCCAACAGCCGCCGCCGAGTTTTTCGTAATGGAGATTGAATCCCGCTTGCTCGTGTTTGCCGATGAAGTCGTCCACTTCCTCCGGCGTGTTCATCGAGACGGAACGATACCAGTCAATCGTGTCGGAAATGCCGGCGACCACGACCGGGTTCTTGCGCGGCTTGAGTTTCTTCAACTTCGCTGGCACCAGCCGGACCGACTCGATGTACGCGGGGAATGCTCCCTCGACCGTGAGCGCGCCGAGCACCTGGCGGAAGCAGATGTCGCGGCCGGTTAGGTCGGCGGTCTTGAAGAATATCCGATCACTCGATCGCTTGTGGAATTCGCCGGGTTCGAGCATGGCCCACGAAGTTTCATCCGACAGACGCGCCTCGATCACCGGCTCCTGTGGTACATCGTCGGGTTTGCGGAGCGTGACATGAATTTCGTGGACGCCCGCGACGGGTGTCTTGAGCCGCAGTTCCGGCGCGCGCGGGTCGAATACATCGGGCGTTTCGGTGGTGCTCTTGGAGGGTGGAACAGGCGGCTCGGGCGCGGCGGCGAGCAAGCCGTCGCGCATCCACCACGTGCCCTTCCGATGGCTTTTTCCTACACCCGCCGCTTCCCCGGCGAACGCCGCAAGCAGGTCGCTGGTCACGTACCCTTTCGTTTCCTGCAATGGCCAGTACCACATGTCACCCGCCCCGGCAGCCACGATCAAGTGGCGTTTCCCCTTTTCTTCGAGCACCGTCGGACACGCACAGCCTTCTACCTGGAGATAGCCGTTTCCGTCGAGCAACCGCCGCGAACGCGCAAACTTCACCTCGCGGTCGTCGCCGATGTCCTCGAACAGGAATACAAACCCGTCGCCCGTGCCGACCAGCAAGTCGCTGCGCCCTCGCCGGAACAGGTCCACCACGCAGGGAAAAATCGGCGGCTTGAGTTCGATCGGCGCGCACATGTCGCTGACCGGGATGCCCGGCGTTTGGAACGCCAGCTTCCCGGAGGATCGATCGCGCGGTAATCGCACGATGGTTCCGTTCGCTTGCGCCAAGAGCAGGTCGTACACGCCGTCCCGATTCCACGCGATGAAGTCGGGAACGCCGGCAAAGTTCATCACGACCTCGCGCGTCCGGAACTCGAGTGCCGAGCCCCGCTCGCGCTTGCGGCAGATGTCGATGTCCTTGCCGACGTTGTGCGCACGCAGCAAATCCCACATCTGCCCATCGGGATGCGACAGCGCAGCGGCGTAGGTGTAATTGTCGGAGAGGCCGGTGGCCGAATAGCCGATTCGATGTTTCTTGCCGGGTTCTGCGTCCGGCACTTCGTATACCGGCACCTCGACCGGGTTGCTGCTCAACACATCGCGATACGCCTTCACGTCGCGCAGTTCATTCGCAACCAGCAGCAGCCACTCGTCGCTCATGGGCGCGCGCACCGCGCGAATCTGATTGTTGCAACCGAGACGGAAATATTCGTCGCCCACGCGCGCTTTGCGTCCGAGCGTGAGAACAGGTTCGACCGACCATCCAGCAGGAAGAGATTTGCTCATGGGGACGCATGATGCCTCAGGTCGCTTCATTCCGGCAATGGGGAACAGTCCAGTCAGGTGATCGAACAAGTGTGCCGCGGGCCCGCATCCGCCCGCGAGCATTGGTGGATTTCTCCGAACGCCGACTGCAAAACGGTTTACAGCAAGATTCACGTTCGGGGAGCACCTTCTTCAAGAGACCAACCCATAACGAGCGCGGTTGCAATGCGCGGGCAAATCCAAGAGGATGCAAGCGAGCGCATGGAACCGTTTGGCGTCATCGCGAAGCTGACCGCAGAGCTTCCCTTCTCCTTCGTGTTCGATGGAAGATCGAGCCGCGAACTCCTCGTGGGCTGGCGACGGGACCGGCAAGACGGCGCTTTGTGCTGGACCGATCCGCTCACAGCACTGCGGGTGCGATGCGAAATGAAAACGTTCCTCGATTTCCCGGCGGCGGAGTGGCTGGTGCGATTCGAGAACACGGGCGACAGCGATACACCCGTCATCGAGGACGTTCGCGCGCTCGATCTCAGCTTCGAAGCGCCGCTCGCGGGTCCGCCGTATTACCTGCATCGAACCAACGGCGCGGCCGGCGGATCGATCTCGAGACAGTCCTGCGAATGCACCTGCACCAGGACAGCGATTACTGGTTCAACGACAAAGTGGACCAGGCACAAATCTGGGGCCTGAGCCAATACCTGCCGAACAACGTCTTCGTTTCCCACCTCGACCGGCTCGACGACTATTCCTTTCACTCGACGCTGGCGTCGTCGCTCTGTCTGGGTTGGATCGCCGACGCGCCGGACTTTGACGGGACGCGAGCGAGACAACTGGTCGCGCGTTACCGGGAGTTGCGGCATTTGCTGATCGGCGCGTGGTACCCGTTGCTGCCCTCCTCGAACGACCGGGCGAATTGGATCGCGTATCAATTCCACCGCCTCGACCTCGACGAAGGAATGGTCCTTGTTTTCCGCCGACCGGAAAGTCCGTACACGAGCGCGGAGTTTGCGTTGCACGGACTGGATCCGCAAGGCGAACTATGAATTGCGTTGGGACGTGAGCAAAGCAACCGTGCGCGCGACGGGCGCGTCGCTCATGGAGAAACTGCGAGTGAACCTGTCCCGCAAAGGGCAATCGGAGTTGATCGTGTACCGCCGAATCCACCCGTAACACCGCACACGTTGCGATTCACGTCCTGCGCCCGCGTCGAGGGCGGTCAACGCCCGCGGCTACAACAGTCGTACGCGCCGACGCCACAGCAACATTCCGAGACCAACTCCGATCAACCCGAACGTGCCTGGCTCGGGAATCGACGCCGCCGCAAGCGACGAGAAGTCGCCGTCAAGGAAGTTCCAGGAGTTGTCGTCGGACTCGAACACCGCCGCGCCGCTCGAACCGTAGGCGACGAAGTTACCGCCGCCGCCGAGCAGGCCGGTGAAGGTGCCGCTGAAGGTGAACCACACGTTGTCGGCTTGATCCCAGGCAGCGACGCTGGTCAATCCCAACGCGGCGAAGTTGCCATCGGAACCGGCCAAGGTCAGACCGTTGTTGGCGAAGCTGGTCAGCGAATACCACGTCGAGTCGGCTTGATCCCACGCCGCCACGGTGCTGTCGGCGCTGCTCAACGCTGCGGCGTTTCCGCCGGAGGCTTCGATGCGATTCGCGGCGAGCGGCAGCGTGTTCCAGGAGGAGGAGTTGTCGTCAATGGCCGCGACTTCGGAACTGCCGCGGACGACGAAGTTGCCGGCAGAGGCCTTCATTTCAGCGACACCAGTGATCGTCAGATCGCTGAAGCTCCCGTTTAGGCCCACGTTCTGCGTGTAGCGAGTGGCGCTGTTGACGCCGGTGGCGCCAATGTTGCCGTCAGAGACGCGGAGCGGTGAGGTGGCGGTGATTCCGCTGCCGACCCAGGCGGGCGTGCTGGTTCGTCCCTTGATCGCCTGGACGATCCCGCCGCTTCGTTGGAGGCCGATGGTCCCTTCCGAGCCGACCATCTGCGTGACCGCTGCGCCCGTGAGCGGGACAAAGGTGTTGTTGGCGCTGTTCCAAAAGTAGGCGTGTCCTCCGCCAAATCCACCAAAGTTTCCTTTGGCGCCCACAATCTGGGTGGGGACCGCGAACCCGAAGAGATGATTGGGCGCAGACATGCCCGGTTTCCAAGCGCTGAACTGGCCCGAGGAGGAGCCGCCGCCATAGGCGAAGTTGCCCTCGGAACCGACCAGGATCGTCCCCGCCGCAGCAGGATTGTAGAGCGTCCAACTTTGGGTGCTCTCTTGGAACACGGCGAAGACGAACCCAGGAGCGAGATTGCTGTGGACCACGGCCACGTTACCCTTGGAGACCGCGATTGAGTCCCATGGATCGGTGCCGTTGTTCGATGGTTGATAAAACCAGCCGCTGGAATTTGCGCTCCAGGCTTGCGCATGGTGAGTGCTCAAACTGCCGGTAGTGCGATAACCGAAGCGGCCGAAATCGCCGGCCAACTGCACCGTACTCGACGCGGAGAACGCTTGATGCCAACCGTTGTTGGCCTTGTTCCACACCCAGGCGCTTCCCTGGTTGACGCCGGTGCCACTTCCAAAAAGCGCGAAATTGCCGTCGGAGGCGAGCGCCGACGTTGGAAAGCCGCCATAGTCCACCCGGTACCGCGTCGGGTTGCTGTTCCATACCGCGACGGCGTCCACGCCATTGAGCGACGAGAAGAAACTACCGCCGGAGGGTTGCAGCGGTGGAAGCCCGGCCACGACGCCTTCGGTGGTCCAAGTGGCCGTGTTCTTGCCCCAGATGGCGACGTTGCCCGAGGCACTGGCGCCGAAACTTCCCCCGGAGCCTTCGATTCGATAAACGCCCGCGATGGGCTGTGTGCTCCAGGTCGAACTCGCTTGATTCCACACGGACGCGCTGCCACTGCCGCGCACTCCGAAACTGCCCTGGCTTGCCGCGATCTGCGAGCCGCCGCTGCCGAGCGTTGTCCAGGTGGCGGACGTATCGTGGAATGCAGCCGCCTGTGCTCCGCCGGCGACTGCGAGGTTGCCGGTGTCCCCGGCAGCGAGGGTGAAGCTACCCGGCTGGATCACCCACGTCCCGCTCGACGAATCCCACGCCGCCGCCGCGGTCGGGCCGACGACGACGAAGTTTGCGTTTTGACCAGTGGCATTCGCTGCAACGAGCAATCCCATAGCCGCTGCCAAAATGAATAATGACCTGATTCCATTCATGCCCTCACTCCGTTCTAGTTCGACAACTGAATTCCCAACTCCCCGTTCTCTGCCGGCAGCGTGGTTGCTCCACCGATGAAACGCGTGGGCAGCACTTTGCCCGGCACGGGCGCGCAACGATTTCGGAGACGGAAACTCAACATGCGCGCCATGGCTTCGCCCATTTCTTCCAGCGGCTGCCGGACCCGCGTCAGCATCGGACAAGCTGTCTCAGAAAGGTCCAAGCCGGTCCCTCCGACCAGGCTGACGTCCTCCGGCACGCGCAACCCGTGTCGCCGCAGCACTCGAAGCGCTCCCAAAGCAAGATAGTCTGACATGCAAAAGACCGCGTCGGGAGCGAACTTCGTGCGCAGCAGTTCCTCCATCGCTTGCGCGCCTTCTTCGACCAAATAGGTTTGCGCCTCCACGATGCGAAGTTGAATGTCTTCGCCGAATCCCATTTCCAAACCTGTCTCCAGACCAAATCGGCGCAACTGCCCCGAGACCGTGCCGCTCAGCAGCGTTCCCAGGATCAAGGCGACGCGCCGACGCCCGGAGCGTTTAAGCGCGCGACCGAGACGAACGCTTTCTCCGAAGTAATCGAATGAGACAAAATTCACCGTGGCCATCTCGTGAGGCGGATTGAAGTGCACCACCGGCTTCCCGGCCTCCTCGTACGCCTCTCGAATCTCAGTCATGCTAGGTTGAGGAAAGAGAACCAGTGCATCCACCGTCGGCAGCTTCTGGATCAATTCCGTCCGAACCGCAGCACCTTCCAGATGCTTCAGCGGAACAAGCACCAATGGCGGATCGCATTCCGACGCGACGCGCAGCATGTTTCCACACAGACGCGAGATGAACGGAGCTGCCGGGGCATTCTTCGAAACGTCGATGGTCAGCGCGACGTTGTAGGTCATGTGCGCGGCCCGATGCGAAATCAGAAAACTTCCTTGGCCCGCCCTTGACCGGATGCGCCCTTCGTTGGCGAGGCGTTTGAACACGCTGTGCACCGTGGGCACGCTCACGTTCAGGTGCGCGGAGATTTGTTGGATCGTGGGCAAGCGGCTGCCTTCTCTCATATCGGGCCGATCAAACTCCGCGCGCAGGTATTCCAAGACCCGTTCGCCCGAGCGCTTCCTGCTCCGAGGTACATCGCTGGATGCCGGCTCCCCGACTTGTCGAGTACGCTTGATGGCCATGGCAAATCGTTTAGAAGCCGCTTTTTACCAAGCCGTCAGAGAAATGCAAGACTTATTTAATACTATCTTCAATATGAAATTAAAATTTACTTGTATTTTGGACTTGGTCCTGTGCATCCTTTCGTCCGCAAATGAAAAAGTGGCGTGGCAAGGCATTTACCTTGATCGAGCTGCTGGTCGTGGTGGCGATCATTGCAATCCTGGCCGCCATGCTGTTACCGGCGTTGGGGCGAGCAAAGGAGAACGCCAAGAACGCCGGCTGTTACAACAACCTCCGCCAGATCGGCATCGGCATGCACCTGTACGCCAGCGACTGGGACGGCAGCTTGCCGATGATCACGTATAATCCTTACCCCACCGTCATGGCTTGGAACCAATGGGATGCCAAGATGTGGGAGTATTTTAAGATCGGCTGGCCCATCATTGAGCGCGACAATCCGAACGCTCCCGACAAGCCTACTCCATTGTCGTGTCCGGCCGGGAAATTGTTCGACGGCGTCGGTGTCGGACTTGGGTACTCGACCTTCTACAACAACCACAAGATCGACCTCGTCAGCTACGCGTACAACTGGTGGGTGGCGGAAGATGGTTGGGGCGGACTCGGAGACGGATCACGAAACCTCGACAAAGTGCAAGACCCGAGTCACCTGTTGCTCGTAGTGGACTGGTCGATCGCCGATTTCTACGATCAGCCTACGGTTACCTGTTGTGGACCGTACATCTGGGCCGCCGCCGCGGAATCGCCGCGACTTGCCTACACGCGCCACCGAGGCAGAGTGAATATTCTGTTCGCCGACGGACACGTGGGCTCGCGCAGGTCCGGCGGCACGGTCGGTGCCGGTTGGGCTTCGTGGACCGGCGGCTGGGACGTCCACTGGCCGCAACGAATCCGATGGTGCAACGGCTGCCCGCTCGGCGCGGGAGGTGAGTAGGCGCTTCGTGGCAACATGATCTCGTCCGTCCGTCCATTGGTGAATCGCTATCTCCACGCGGGGTTCGACGCGACAACCGGCAATTTGCTCGAACTGGGCGACGACGCATCGTCGCCGAATCTGATCGAAAGCATGTGCTGCTGGCACTCGGTGGCTGGCCGGAAGACGAACGAGTCTGATTGGCGAGTGGAAACCGTCCGTTTCTCCAACGATGCAGTCGAGTCGGTTCTACGGAGCGAACACATCCAGATCGAGCGTTGCTTCGAAATCGGAAGGAAAGATGCGCTGCTTCGGGCGCGTTACCGCGTACGACCGCTCACCGGAACAAAGTCACTCGACCTTGGCGTTTTCCCACATATCGATTTCACGTCAGACTTCGCGGACGCTTTCGAGGACGAGCGTGACATGTACGACGACGGCGCGGAGTTGGGCGATGGACGCGAGTTGCCTTGCTGGCGGGTCTTCTTCGCTCGGGGCGAGGAGAGAGGGCTGATGTTGGCCACGCGATGCAAAGCAGACATGAGCCACGTGCAAATCCTCGCGCGCGGACTGGACTTCATGCCGCACGTGCGCATCAACTACAGCACGAACTACAATTTGCAGACCGCGCCGGTCTTATTTGGTGTAGCGTCGGCTGTCCCCAGCCGACCGGCAAGTCGGGAACGGCAACATTGGCTGGGGACAGCCGACGCTACAGCACCTGCCGCATATGAGCTTCGATTCGAGATCGGTCCGTGGTCACGCAAACGGCACCGCGCGATTTTCCGCTTCGCCAAGTTGGACGAGCCAGTGGACGTTGGTAATCCGCCGCCGCGTGGCCGGACGGGACCGAAACCCAAGGGCAAGGTGTTTTACGCCCATCGTTTCGCATCGCCGCGCCAGGCGAGCCGCACGTTCCGTCGAGACCGTTGGCTCATTGCCAAGGTTCCGTGGACGCAACAAGGCAACGCGCTGGTCGCGGGCACTGGGGTCAAGCCGCCGCCGCTGACGCTCGATCCGAAACTCAAGGGCGATCACCGCGTCTTCGTCGGCGTGGGCAACAGCATCGGCGTCAAGCTGCGCCGCAGCGGCGATCCCGAGACCATGTACCGTCTCTTGCCGCTCAGCGAGCGCAAAGGGAAAGTGCGAGGACCGTTTCAACTCGCCCTCTCGGGCCGGCACGAGGCGTCGGAAATCGACTGCGGCACGATGGACCTGACCGGGAAGAAGCTGCGTCTGGAACGTTTTCCCGATCTGCACAACATCGCGATGATCGATTACGTGCGATTCGAGCCGATTCGTCCACGCCATGACGATCCGAGCCGCGACCGTAAGGGAGCGGAAAACCTCATGCCTGGCCGGAACGAAACCATTCCGCTCCCTCACGGTCGCGGCTCGGATAGGGTGCACGGTGAGGGGGATCGGTCGAAGTTTATTCTCGCCGGTATGTCCGACGCGCCCGACCTCGCGCCGCTGGTGGACGCGATGCGTCCAACGCCCGAGGCATGGACCGCGGCGATCTGGTCTCACGCGCGGTGTGGTTTCCAGAAGGTGTACTGGCGGATCGACGGCCAATGTTCGGATTTTCCTTCGAAGCACAACACCATGCGCTACGTCTCGGCGAAGGTGCACGGGATGTTTTATCCACAGGCCAAGGCCTACGGTCGCGCGCTGCGCAGGTTTGACCAGCTCCGCGTGGTGGTCGAAGCGGGGCGCAAGTACGGTGTCGAGATTTGGGGTTGGATGCGTTTCAACAGCTATGCCGGCAACGTGGTCAGCGATTTCTTCGTGAAGCACCCCGAGTATCACGAGACGTGGGAGAACGGCACGAAGGCGATGAAATTGTGCCTGGCGCTTCCCGAGGTCCGCCGGCACAAGATCGACATTCTTGCCGAGGCGGCCGGGTACGGCTTGCAGGGATTGAACCTCGGCTTTCTTCGTCACGCGCCCGTGATCCATCGGCACCCCATTCTCGTTGACGGCTACAAACAGAACTACGGCAACGAACCTCCGTTATGCATGACCGATCGAAACGACCAGACGTACCGGTTCACTCTGCCGCCGATGGACGACGAATCGGTCCGCTGGTATCGGTACCGGGCCGGTTTTCTCACCCGGTTCGGCCGCGAGCTGCGGCAACGGCTGCGCGCCACCGGCCTGGGCCACGTGAAAATCTCGCTCTGGCTGCGGCCGAATCATCACCTCTACGACGGCATCGATCTCGACGATTGGCTGAAGGAGAACCTGTGCGATGAAGTCGTCATCAGCCAGCGCACGTACGTCGATGAACCACTCCCCATCGCCGAACCGTCGCCCGCGTGGCGGGAAGGAATTCGCGCGAGGGTTCCACTCCTGCGCGGCATCTGGGCGCACGATCTCAAGTTTGCAGAAGCGAACGTTGCCCGCTGGATTGATGAAGGTTACCATGGTCTTTCGACGTACGAATCGAACGCCGCGGTGATCGACCCGCGGTTCATCGAGTTCTATCACCAGTTGTCGGAACCACAAACCAGCAAAGGAAAATCATGAGAACACTTCTTGGCGTCAGTCTAACGCTCTGTTTGGCGACTGCATTGATTGCTCAAACCGAGACCAATCAACCCCCCAAGGCAGCCCAGCCCGACCCCGAAGCCGCCACCGCGCTCGGCTACAAGTCGTACCGGGAAGCGCTCGACGCCGGCAACGCCAGGCAGCGCAGCAAGGAATACGACGCCGCGATCAAAGACTATCGCGCGGCGCTGTCGTTCACGAAAGATCCGAACTCGGTCGCCGAGGCACGTCTCCAGATCGGGACGGCGAACCTTAGCTCGGGTAAAGCGGACGAAGCACTCGCAGAATGGTTGGCGCTGACGGAAATGTTCGAGGCGCATCCGAACTATCGCGTTTTCGGAAATCTCTACGGTGGCAATGTCTATCTTCACAACAAGCAATCACCTCAGGTGGCCCGCAACTACTACGAGCGCGCCCTCGCCATCAGCGAGATCATCCCGGAGCACCGGTTCGACGCGATGTTGAACGTCGCGGAGTCCCACCGCGCCGAGAAGGACGAAGAGAAGGCGCGGGAGACGTACGACAAGATGATCGAGTTGCCCAATCTCACCGCCGATCAGAAAGCTTCTCTCCGCATGCGTATCGCAGAAAGCTATGCTTCAGGTAAGAGTTACGAACTTGCCATTGCGCAGTGCAAACGCACGCTGGCCATGGATGGGCTGAGCGCTGAGATGAAAGCCTCGATCGAAAAGAAGCTCGAGGAATGGCAGAACGCCGGCAAGTAGGCGAGTTCTGGTTGCCACGAAAAAGTTCATGAAAAAACTGCTCATCATCGGAGTTGTCTTTGTCACCATCGTTTTCCCAGCTTTCGCGGAACAGAAGGAATACGACTTCACGCAATTCCCGACCAGACCGCAGCTTTCCACCGACGAAAAACCGATGGTGAAATTGAACCCGCAAGTGTTCGAGAACCTGGTCGAAGGGTTCGACAAGCTCGGTGTCGCCCCGGGCAAAGGCCCGTACGCTTCCTACACCGGCGAGTCGGTGGACAGCGGTTGGGCGCATGCGCGGCTGGCGCAGCCGGCGTACGTCGAGTGGACGACCGCCGAGTTGAAGGCCGCGCTCAAGGGCCAGCGCGTGACGTTCGCCATCCCCTGCGGGCTCGGCGGCGAAGGCGCGAAAATCCTCGGCGTGCCGTTCGTGGTCAGCGTCAACGGCAAGCCGCTGATCACGATCCATTCCTCGGTCGCGGGCACGACGTATTGGGAACATGACGACACGCATGCGCTGTTCATCCTGCTCAAGCGCGACAGCTTCGGCGATCCGTTCGGGATTCTGTTGTTGTCCGTGCCGCCGGGCGCGGTCGAAGTCGGCAAGCCGGCCACGATTCGCGTCGAAGGCAAGCCGGCGCCGAACAAGGAAGGTTCGTTCTTCATGGTCAGCCAGTATTCGCTCGGCACGGCGAAGTTCATCGAGCGTTCGGGCGGTGTCGCCAAGCTGGCCGCCGCAAAGGACGAAGCGCAGGTCGCCGCCGAACAGAAGAAAGGCGTGAAGCCGCCCGAACCCCTCGCAAAACTGGCGGGGCGTCGGGACGACTCGGTCTGTTTGACCGGCAACGCCACCGGCGATCTTCGCTCGCGCAACAAACCCATCGAGGCGCGCTACACCTATTACGACGGCCACACCGACGCGCACTATTTCCCGCATCACAGTCCGTATCAAGAGCCGGGCGTGGCAACGAACTTCGACGAAAGCCGTGTCGCAGACAAACAGGGGGGCGGCTGGGTCAAGACCACCGAAGGCAAGCTCACCGACGGCGATCCGAACACGAAGACGGGTTACCCGATGTACACCCAAACCGCGCAGGGATTCGACCTCGTGTTCGACCTGGGCGCGGAATTTCAGCTCGACGAAATCGAGACGCACGCGACCGATTCTCACATGAGGAACATCGAGATTTACCTGCGCTCGGATGGCGAGCCGCGTTGGACGCTCGTGCAGACGATCAGCGACCGCCACCGCTTTACCAAGTCGCACTACCCGAAGTTGGCGAGTCCGCAACGATTGCCCCTGGGCGGAACGTCGGCGCGCTGGGTGCGGATCAACTCGTGTTACGAGGCGATGTGGTGCGGTTTCCGCGAAGTGCAGGTTTGGGGGCGGCCAATGAACGGCGGGGAGACAATTGCCAAGCAGCCGATCCCGCAAAGCGGCGGCGAGATGAAAGTCGCCAAGCCCGCCGAAATCCCGCTATCGCTGCCGGCGAATCCCGTGTTGCCGCTGCCACAGGAAATGAAGGCGGCGGAAGGTGTTTTTCGCTTCACGACCGGCACCATGATCGCGGTGATGCCCGGCGCGAGCGAGCGAACCAAACGCACGGCGGAAGTTCTCGCGCAGGATTTGAAGGAAGAGTTCGGTCTGGTGGTGAACGTGGTGGCGCTCAAGGCCGACGAGAAGCCGCCGCGCTCGTCCATCGTTTTCAATCCCGTCGCCGCCACCCCTCACCCGGCCTCTCCCCCAAGGGGAGAGGAGAAAGTTGCGGCAGCGCCCGCGGGAGTTTCCTCTCCCCTTGGGGGAGAGGACAAAGGTGAGGGGACTCGTTCGCGCCACGAGCAGGGCTACTCGTTGACCATCACGCCCGAGCGCGTCGAGGTCCGCGGCGACGACGAACAAGGTGCGTTCCACGCGACGCAGACGCTGCTGCAATTGCTCCAGGCCGACGCGAAGGGAAATTCCATTCTCCCCGCGTGCACCGTTCGCGACTGGCCCGAGAAACCGTTCCGCGCGTTCGTGGCGGCCGTGCCCGTGACGCCGTCGTTCCTCAAGGTGCTCGCCCGATTCAAGATCACGCATTACGTCGTTGGTGGCGGCCAGAACTTTGCTGATGTCGCCAAGCAGAATGACATTGCCCGCGACCACTTTGTGCAGTTCGTGCCATTCGTCGGTTACGGGGAGAATGCATGGGCGCAGAACCCCGAAGCGTTGACGGAGAAACACCCGGGCGAAAAATACAAGGACCTCAACCCCGGCCGCATCAATCCCTGCCCGTCACACCCCGACTCGTGGAAATCCTACTTTGCCGCGCTCGACCTCGCCGCGCCGTGTTACGGCGACTACATCAACGTCAACATGGACGAGATGTACGTCCCAGAGGCAGGCTCACGGTGGAACGTCTGCGAACGTTGCCGGGCGCGCAATCTCACCGGACACGAGTTGATGGCCGACACGATCGAGAAAATTCATCGCCACATCGCGTCGAAAGGCAAGAAGACGATGCTCATCCATTCGACGTTTTTACTCGTTCCCTTCACCACCGCCGACGCAACGGCCAAGATCTG